>Ga0247817_10000128_pt1 | contig 56774 bp, 49 predicted proteins | sample UWRJL212509R1_FD_178010 | JGI IMG/M metagenome (GOLD analysis project Ga0247817, IMG submission 178010) | Plant litter microbial communities from Arlington Agricultural Research Station in Wisconsin, United States - UWRJ-L212-509R-1 | ecosystem: Environmental > Terrestrial > Plant litter >... | reverse complement strand
ATGACACACAGTTGGCCTTTGGCAGATTTTCAGCAGGCGTTTAATGCGGTGCAAAACGGAAAAGTGGTTAAAGCGATGTTGACGATTGCTTAGATATCCTATAATTTAGATAGCTAAAATAGTGGTGTACAATGAGGCGGGCACCATGCCGCGACAAAGGATTTATGAATGATATGAAAAAAAATAATAACGTTGCGGGGATAGGTTCGACGTTGCTTAGATGTGCGTCGATTACTTTAATGAGTAGAGAGACTATTGAAAGGCTATCAAGAATACTAAAACAAGAATTATTTAATACTGCTTTTTAGAAAAGTGCTGCTGCATTATTTGCCCCTCTCGATTAATAATGATCACATTTACAGCAGAATCTACAGTAATATCCTTCGAAGCCTGTTTCCTAATCAATGAAATAAGGTTTTTAATTGGAGTAATTTTCCCCCTTTTTTTGTTTTTATTCAATTCGGATTCGATATTGGAGGATTTACCTATAGGGAAGGGGCCGTTGCCAATTTTAAGTTCCGGACCGTACCCTTGTATGTGTACTGATGCCTGATCTTTAACTTCAAAAGTGAAGCCAATCCAAACTGCTGATTCATAAATTTTCGGTTCGCCGCGATCAAATCCTGCAATAATTACCCTAGTAGATAAATATTTCTCCATGGGCATAAGTTTACTCACGCCAAATTGATACACAAAATTCTCGTACGAATTATCAAGTGCCTTTTGAAGAATGTTTGCGTTTTGCAATATGGTATTGTCGGGTCTCAGTTTATTCTTTATTAATTCATTTACATTAAATGACTGATAATCATGTAGACCGGCAATTCCGATAATTTGTTTTCCAACCATTACTAACTTTAGCTCATCATCATGATGACCATCTAATAATGCAGAATTGTCGTTTATATGATTTGCTCGCGTGTCAGAGGCTATAGTTATTTGGTTATTGTCCTTTGTCACTAAAATGAGTGTCCCCGACTTTAATCTTTGACAACCTGTTGTTATCAAAACATAGATAATACCTACTGTACATAAATTCCTAATCATACTAATTCAAATATCGTTAAATATTCCGTCATAATAAGTTGGTAAGAGGGTTGACTAAGGTTGTCACTTTTACTCTAATTGAAGCGAAAATGTCAGCATCCCAAAGAAGATTCCGAAATAATTTACATAAAGATCAGTGAGCTAAAACATTGACTGGAAAATATTAAGTTTAATTAAAATCGAACGTTATGATAGTGCCCTCTGGATAGAAAGGGTAGCGCAAAATCTAAAATTTAATTTATAATTATTTGACAAATAGATATTTAAAAGGTTTTTACAGCTAAAATTCCTGACGAATAAGTCTGTTGCAAAGTGTTGCGTGTTTAAACTTATAATATTTATAAAGGCTTAATTACCAACTATATACAAAAAATGCTGTTGCAAGTGTTGCAAAGTGTTGTATGTTTTTCTGCAACAGTAGCATGGGATATAAAAGCAAAGTTTGCCTGCGAAGGTATTTTTTTGAGGGGTTGAAAAGGTTTAGGGCATTCTTAATGGTTTGTGTAATGTGGGATTACCAGTTCATCGGATCGGCCTTCGAGCAGACTATCAAGGCTGCCCCTTTACAATAGAGTCAAAACTCGGCGCCCCCGGGGGCTTGTCCTAATAGAGTTGTACTATTTATGTACGTTTGAACCAAAAAGTTTAAGCGCATTTTCACTTTTTGCAATAATGCCCTTAATTATTTCGTCCAATTCAATAGCCGAATCAGAAAGGTAAGCCAGTGTAGTCTGCTTCTCTCTCTCATCAGCAGCGTTGCTGTTTAATAGCTTTAGGAGTGCCAGTATATTGGCCAGTGGTGCGCGAACAAGATGTGATTGCGTCCAGGCAATATCGGTCAGCTGCGCGTTACGTGCTTCTATTACATTTATATAATTAACGCGCTCTGTGATATCTTGGAGGGCACCAATCATCCGGGTAGGTTGCCCATTATTCTCGTCAAAAATTAAAAAGCCCCTGTCCAGCACGTATTTGTAGGTGCCGTCAGCACATCTGAAGCGATATTCAGATGTCCATCTGGGCATCTTCTTAAGGATGTTGTTGTCTACCAGTTCCGTCACCCGTTTTACGTCATCTGGATGGACATGCTTAAACCACCAATCGTATTCATATTCCCGCTCCTCATGGCCAAACATGGCATATATACCGTGGTTCCACAAAAGCTTCCCGGAAATCATGCTGACGTCCCAAATAGCGTCGCTGGTCGCTTTCGACACCGTGTTGTAACGGTCAAGGTGTTCTTTGATCTGTAATTCATTTTCCACCCGCTCGGTCACCACGCTTGAATTACAAACAATCCCTGCTATGGCGGTATCATTTCTCATATCTGTGATCACAGATTCTATCCATTGGGTTTTTCCAAACGGGTCATTATATCTGAAGGGTGCAACCACATGTTGTTTCTTTTCATTCAATAAGGTGAATTGTTGCATAAGCGACTCCCTGTCGCCTTCAAAAATGAAACTAAAAACATCCCTTCCTAAAAGTTCTTCCGGGTGCAATCCCAGTATGCGTTGAACATTGGGGCTAACATAGGTACAATAACCATTTATATCAGTAATCGCAATTATATCCGACCCTTCCTGGATTAACGTTTTGAACCTACGTTCACTATCAATGACAGCTTGTTCAGACCTTATCCTTTCAGTAATATCTATTGCAACGACGATCCTGGCTTCTCTTGCTCCATAATGGATAGTATTACCTTTGGTAGTAACGTGTATTATTTCCCCTGACTTTTTCTTGTGACGCACTTCTGAGGAATGGTAAAATCCCTGCCTTACTTCATTTTTTAACTGATGGATTAACGTGGAGGTATCTTCTTTCGGGCGGATATCGAGAATGGACATAGATAAGAATTCAATTTTGCTGTAGCCATAATGCGCAATAGCTGCATTATTTACATCCAGAAATTTTAGCGAATCCAGATCATAAACCCATATGGGCAGGGGGCTCAAATGAAAGAGGTCGCTGTAAGTGTTTTTTAGTGATTCAATTTCAGACCGCGCTCTTTCCCGTTCTGTTATGTCGCGCACTACGCCAATCATGCGTATGGCGCAACCCTGGTCATCCCGCAGTATGTATCCATTTTCCTCCACGAAAGCGTATGAACCGTCCGCACGCCTCAGCCGATAGCTGAACTTCCAGTTATTTTGGCTGATATTAGCCAGTGTCATGCCGAGATTGCTCTCGACGGCTGCAAAATCATCAAGATGGATCATTTCCAACCATCGGGATAGGGGAAAGCTTTCCCCTTCATTATAATGGAATAGGCGAAAAAAAGCTTCACCCCATTGTATTTGAGTCGTTTGGATATCCCATTCATAAATCGCGTCATCGGTAGCTTTATTCACATAATCATACCGCTCGTTACTAATACGCAGTTTTTCTTCAATGCGCTTTCGTTCTTCAAGTTCCCTAGAAATGATAATATTGTTTTCCTGAAGCTGCTTTTCTGCGTGATAATGGGCGGTTACATCCGTGGAACTCTGAACAATAAATTGAATATCTCCCGACTCGTTCAATAAGGGGTAGGTCTCAATATTCCAATAGCGGGAGTTTTGGTTGTTATCAGTTGTAGACAAGTCATAACGATGGTGACGGATAACGTAAGATTGTTTACGATCCAAAACGTGTTTAAACGCAGCGTAGATCTCTTGGGTTCTCCTTCCATCGTCATCTGAATTTATTGGAAAGGCATCAAAGAAGGGGTGGCCCGACAGCTCAGTTAAATGGGTATCTGTTGCTACCAGAAATGCGGAATTTGCTGCTGCTATAGTATAGTGAGGTGGGTCCGGGTAGAGAATCACGCACGGAGTTGGTATGGAATTATAAAGTAGGACAATTTCGTTGAGACTCAACACCGATAGATTTATAATACTTCAACGAATTTTTTCTACAATTGTTTACTTCCTGTAGATCCGCGAGTTAGATAACCGCGTTTACTATGTTCGCGCAAATGGTTAAAGAATTGAGCCGTTTTATTTAAAACCACGTTATATCTCGTGCTTTTTAAAATACCTGGGGAGATTCAGTTCCCATTAATCAGTCGGAAAAACGTTCCTGTGTAACTCCTTATATCAGGATAGGATAAACATTCAAACAATTCCCTACTGAATGTGTTTTATTATAACATGAAGGCTCTGCAACTAAAGTAATCTGTCATTAACATGGGCGTATTTCTGATATGCACCACCGTTAATTCGATTTTACAATGGAAGACCCCAAGCAACTCCTTTCAGCAACTTATGAACTTTTAAAAAGCATAGCTGATACCGTGCCCGTCCTTATCTGGACTACAGATATTAATAAAAAATTTATTTTCTTCAATGTGGGCTGGTCGCGCTTTACGGGTCGAACAATTGAACAAGAGTATGGGAACGGTTGGACAGCAGGGATTCACCCTGACGATCTTCAGCGCTACCAAATTACCTTCACCTCATCTTTCAATGCGCGTAAAGAGTTTAGGGTAGAGTACCGCTTGCGGCGACATGACGACATCTATCGCTGGGTTACAGATAGTGGCGCACCTCGGTATGCAACTGATGGCACTTTTATAGGATATGTAGGTTCCTGCATGGATATTGAGGATCTGCTGGATTCGGAACGGAAGGAGATAGAAGATGTTACCGCCGAAGCTGCAAGGAAGGAACAGGCACTGTTTGAAGAAGTGATCGCCACCAATGAGAAACTGCGGGCATCTAACGAAGAGCTGGCGTCAATTAACAAAGAGTTGGAGTATGCGCAGGAAGAACTTCGGTCGCTGAATTTATCTCTGGAAGGAAAAGTAACCGAAAGAACGAAAGCATTAACAAAGAGCGAGGCAGAAGCACGGGGGCTTAATGAGGAACTGGCATCTACCAACGAAGATCTTGCAGCGACTAATAATGCGCTTGTTAGTGCCAATGAGGAATTGTTGGAAGCCAAAGCCAAAGCAGAAAGGGGCGAGCGGATCTTCCGTAATATGGCCAGGAACATTCCTGGTTCACTTGTGATATTAATGAACCCCGACCACCGCTATCTGGCGATTGAAGGTGACCTGATGCTACAACTGGGTTATGACAGTAGCGATTATACTGGTAAGCACCCTACAGAAGTGGCGCATCCAGAGAGGTATGAAGCAAATAAACCCCTGTTTGACCGAATGTTTGCAGGAGAACGGTTCCGAACAGAAAGAATTGGTGATGATGAGAAAGTTTACCAGATAGACCTGGTGCCTTTACATGACGATGAGAATGAAATTTATGCCGGACTGATCATCGCGCTGGACATTACTGATCACAGACAATCAGAAGAGCGTAGCGCAAAACTGGCGGCTATTGTAGAGTCTTCTGATGATGCTATTATTGGTAAAGACTTGAATGGCATAGTAACTTCCTGGAATCGTGGGGCTGAACTGATCTTCGGGTATAAAGAAGCAGAGATTGTTGGCAGATCTATTCTTACGGTTATTCCGGAGGATAGGCAGCATGAAGAACCTATCATTCTTGGCAAGCTTAGAGAAGGTAACAAGATTGATCATTACGAGACCATTCGACAAGCAAAGGACGGAAAACTCATCAACGTGTCACTAACAATTTCGCCTATTCACGATAAAGAAGGACGGGTTATTGGGGTTTCTAAGATAGCGCGCGACATTACCGAGCAAAAGCGAGACGAACAACGTAAGAACGACTTTATAGGTATGGTAAGCCATGAATTGAAAACGCCTCTAACGTCATTAAGTGCTATATTACAAATTGCTTCTATGAAGCCGAAAGCTGGTGATGATAGTTTCCTTTGTGGTGCGATGCAGAAAGCCGTTCAACAAGTTAAGCGAATGACAGCTATGATTAACGGTTTTTTAAACGTTTCCAGGTTAGAATCCGGGAAAATCATAATTGAAAAGCAAGCCTTCAATATGGGGGAGCTTATTGAAGAAGTTATTGATGAAACTCGAATAACCGGCAGCACGCATGACATCAGTTTTGTTCCTTGCAATGCTATTGAAGTAGTGGCTGACCGAAACAAGATTAGCTCTGTACTTACTAATCTTATCGGCAATTCAATAAAATACTCGCCTAAAGGATCTAGCATTTCTGTTGAATGTAAGGCCCGCGACACAGATGTATTAGTCACAGTTAAAGACGAAGGCATCGGCATTAAGCCTGATGATGCAAACAGGATATTCGAGCGGTATTACAGGGTCCAAACACCAAACATGCAACACATATCAGGGTTTGGTATCGGGCTTTATCTTACCGCTGAAATTGTACAGCGTCATCATGGCCATATCGGTGTAGATAGTGAGTACAAAAAGGGGAGTACTTTCTACTTTACGCTACCATTATAATTTTGTAATAACATGCTTTTACTAAAATACCCGGTGGCTGTAATAAAAGCTTAGCCATAACAAACCAGTGGTATTTGCAATTGAAATTGTGTTTTTAACAAATAATGGTTTGTTGGTTGATATACCCGCAGTACCTACCTTCAAACTTTATCTGGTTTAGATAATTAGTAGTGGAAATTAACGAATAATAAGGCGTTTTTAATCGGCTGCCAAAATGAGAATCATCAGTATAACTAATGACCTGCATCATCCTTAATATGTGATTCTCTAATTATCTTTAAGATAAAGATTAAAACTATGTTAGGTGAACTAAACGAACAGCAAATTGAAACCCTGTTAAAACAACAGGTTACCGGCAGAATTGCCTGCCATGCAAACGGTGTAACATACATTGTTCCGGTTAATTACGTGTATGATGGAACTTATATCTATAGCCACTCATCAGCCGGAAAAAAGATTGACATGATGCGGCACAATTCGCAGGTATGTTTTGAGGTGGATGAGATACAAAGCATATTCAGGTGGCAAAGTGTGGTAGCCTGGGGAACGTTTGAGGAGGTGGTTGATCTGGAAGAAAAGCAACGGATCATGCAGGGACTTATTCATCGCATTATGCCGTTATCTGTTAACCCAGCTAACCACCCGTCGCACGGTATTACTGAGAGCGACAACGATGTGGGTATTGACGTTGAACTGATAGTGTACAAGATAGCTATTGCCAAGAAAACCGGTCGTTTTGAAAATAACTAATTGTCGAATTTGTTACCCATTGTGCGTTAAGTAAGTGCATTGTAATTGCCATGGGCAATTACAATGCACTTAATCACAAAATGGAGAGGACCTCAATAAGTGCGCCTTGCGATTGCACTTGTTGCAAACATATCTTTTTACCGGAATCCAAAACAAGAACACCTTTACAGGTAAAGCACGTTCAATCCAGGCACTATAAGGCTGGTGGCATCTATTGCAAGTAGGTAGTTTATTGAATTTATTGACCATTATTAACGGCGTTCGAAAAGAAACTTAAATGGTTTAAGGGCTTTTTTAGGCCGAAGGCCAAACGGCCCGATACTTTTTTGCCGGATCAGTTCCACAGCTTCCTCAATGTCATCTGTCACTAAAAATAAGCCGGTGTCCGTTGGGTCAATAGTTTTATCTTTCTTCATTTGTTCAATATGCCCCAGCAGATCCTGATGATACTCCTTCCCAAAAATGATCACCGGAAAATCTTTGATCTTATGCGTTTGTATAAGTGTGAGCGCTTCAAAATATTCATCGAGCGTGCCGTAGCCCCCGGGCATTACCACAAATGCGTAGGAGTATTTTACCAACAATACCTTACGCACAAAAAAGTGCTTCATGTTTATCCATTTATCAAGGTAAGGATTTGGTTTTTGCTCAAGCGGCAGTACAATATTACAGCCTACAGACCTACCGCCGGCTTCTTTTGCGCCACGGTTGGCTGCTTCCATTAAGCCTGGTCCGCCTCCGGTTATTATTGTAAAACCTAAACGCGATATCGCCGCCGACAATTTGCGGGTTACTTCATAATACTGGTGGCCCTCCTTATAACGCGCTGACCCAAAAACTGTTACGCAGGGACCAATAAAGTGCAACGCCCGAAAACCTCTTATAAGTTCAAGCATTGTTTGGAGGGTGAATTTAAATTCCTTCCAGCGGGAATGCGGGCCATCCAAAAAAACTATTTCGGCTTCTTTCATTTAATTACAGGTATGTTTAGCTTTATCATTCAAATATGGCCAAAGTATGAAAGGGCGGACATGACTCGCATCATCCTGGAAAATGACGAATATCATTATCATAGAAATATGATCGTGGTTACTTTTTGTGTTAATACATGTCATTTCCGGGCTGAAACTTATTTGCCAAATTTGTGACAACTGTCACATTAAACAATCTACATGGAAAGCGCAGCCCTACTAAAAGCTATTATTGAAAACGCCATTGATGGTATAATTACCATTGATGACAGAGGCAAGATAGAATCTATTAACCCGGCAGCCTGCAAGCTTTTTCAGTATTCCCCCGAAGAAGTTATAGGCAAGAACGTTAATTGTTTAATGCCTCCGCCCGACAAGGAGCGCCATGACGAGTACATTAGTCGCTACCAAAGAACAGGCGACCCCCACATTATAGGAATTGGCCGCGAGGTGATGGGGTTGAAAAAGGATGGCGCTGTTTTCCCCTTCCGACTAGGAGTAAGCGAGGTGCAATTTTCTGGCAGGAAAATATATAACGGCTTTATCCACGATCTCTCCCGCGAAAAAGAGGCAGAAGAAAGGTTAAGGAATTATACCGCCCAGCTGGAAAATCAGGTGTCTGAACGTACGCAATCATTAACAAATACGGTTAAGGCGCTTGAACTGGCTAAAGAAGAAGTTAGCCTATCTCTGGAGAAGGAGAAAGAGCTTAGCCATCTTAAAAGCAGGTTTGTGTCAATGGCTTCGCATGAGTTTAGAACCCCGTTAAGTTCTATACAATTATCGGCTGTATTAACAGAAAAGTACGCTCAGCAGAATGATGAAGCCAACATACATAAGCATATCGGTAAAATTAAAAACTCAGTAAGTAACCTTACTTCTATTTTAAATGATTTTTTATCGTTAGAAAAATTGGAAGCAGGAAAGGTTGAACCCGAATATCAGGTGTTTGATATTGTGAAATTTGCCGAGGAGATAACCGAAGAGATGCAGTTAATAGCTAAGCAAAACCAAAATATAGTTTATCAGCATACCGGCATTGCAAGTATGGTAATGCTTGACCAAACACTGCTGAGAAACTGTGTAATTAATTTAATCAGCAACGCCATTAAGTACTCAGGCGAAAATACTTTTATTGAATTCAACTCAGAGGTTACTGCAAACGAATTGATAATAGCAGTAAAAGACAATGGCATTGGTATACCCGATAGTGATCAAAAACACTTGTTTGAAGCTTTTTTCCGCGCTCATAATACGGGCAATATTCCGGGTACAGGTCTCGGCTTGAATATAGTAACCCGCTACGCATCGCTAATGCAAGGCAAAATAGAATTTAAAAGTAAGGTTAACCAGGGAACCTCTTTCACAATTTCATTTCCGACACAACATGAAAACAGTATTGATAATTGAAGATAATAACGATATCCGCGAAAGCACTGCCGAAATACTTGAACTGGCAGAATATAAAGTTTTACAGGCTAAAAACGGCAAAATAGGAGTAGACCTTGCCACGCAACACTTGCCGGCTATTATTTTATGCGACATTATGATGCCTGAGTTGGATGGTTACGGTGTGTTGTACCTGCTCAATAAAAATACCGATACCGCTACAATTCCTTTTATCTTTTTAACTGCAAAAGCCGAGCGCGTAGATTTTAGAAAAGGTATGGAAATGGGAGCGGATGATTATCTGACGAAACCTTTTGATGATGTTGAACTGCTTAAAGCAATAGAAAGCAGGTTAGCAAAAAAGCAGCAGCACGAAGCGTTTTTTAGCAAGTCACTTCAGAGCCTTGAGGTACTGGCGGCAGGATCCGGTAAAGGTATTGCAGAATTAAAGAACTTAATAGCTGGGCGTAAAATAAGGCAGATACGCAAGAAACAGATATTGTATTATGAGGGCGATCAACCACAGGGCGTATACCTGGTATTGGAAGGCGCCGTGCGGACCTATAAAATGGCTGAAGACGGACGAGAGTTGATGATGAATCTGTATAAAGCAGATGACTATTTAGGCATACATGCGCTTTTACTAGACGAAACTTACACTGAAACAGCCGAGACACTTGAGGATACTGCCGTTTGCCTTTTACCTAAAGAGGCTGTACTGAATCTGATGAACCGTTACCCGGATGTTAGTGTGCAATTTATCAAAATATTGGCAAATAATATCCTTGAAAAAGAAGAACAATTATTACAACTGGCTTATCACTCTGTTCGTAAACGCCTGGCACAAACACTTGTAAAATTGAGCAATCAACTACCAGACCCAAGGCAATTTAAAATACTACGCGATGAATTAGCAGCAATGGCCGGCATGGCTACAGAGACGGTTAGCAGAACGCTAAGCGATTTTAAAGAGGAGAAATTAATAGAGAAAAAAGGTAGCCATATACAGATAATTGACCTGAACCGCCTTGTGAAAATGAAAAACTGATACGCATCATTTTTTCGTCTGACTGCGCTCATGGCATGTCGGTTGCGGCGATCATAGTTTTGTACAAAACGCAAAATGATGAAAGTGGTTGCCTACAGCATAAAAGCATTTGAGAAGGAATTCCTGATTAAAGCCAATCAAAAAAAGCACGATATAACGCTGATATCAAACCGGCTGACCGAGGATACCGTTGGTTTTGCCGCCGGCAAAGACGCGGTTGTGGTGTTTACCAATGACGATGTATCTAAGGCCATTGTAGAGAAACTGGCCGCTTTTGGCGTTAAGTTTATTGCAACCCGCTCTGTTGGTACCGACCATATAGATAAGCAGACAGCTGCTAGTCATGGCCTAAAAGTAGCCAATGTGCCCATGTATTCGCCCGAGGCGATAGCCGAGCAAACCATTGCCCTTACACTTGCCTTAAGTAGACACCTTGCCGTAGCAAACCGGCACAGTCATGAGTTTAACTTCCGCCTTGACGAACTTGTTGGCTTTAATTTACATGGAAAAACCGTTGGCATAATTGGGCTTGGGCATATTGGCCTGATAACTGCAAAACTGTTTAAAGCATTCGGCTGCCGGGTGTTGGGTTATGATATAGAACCTGTTATAGATACTGCTATTGAGTTGACCACACTTGATGAGTTGTTAATGCAATCGGATATCTTATCGTTGCATGCACCCCTTACCGATGAAACCCGCCATTTGATAAACGATGCAACCATTGCTTTAATGAAAGATGGCGTGATGCTGATCAACACATCGCGGGGCGATTTAATTGATACCCGGCACGTATCAGACGCGTTGTTTGCAGGAAAGATAGGCTATTTAGGCCTTGATGTTTACGAACACGAAAAAGGTCTTTTTTTTGAAGACCATGAGCATGACGAGCATAAAGACGCGCTGCTTACAAAATTAATGAGCCACCCAAACGTGTTGGTTACTCCGCATCAGGCTTTTCTAACCCGTGAAGCTTTACATGAAATTGCCGCCAGAACCATTCATAACCTTGACCTATGGCAGCAGGAAAAATGCGTTGGCAATGCCTGCGTTTGCGCTAAAAACTGTCGTGTTATTCATAAAGATGAACTTAAATAGAGACCGGGCTATGAAATCTGATAAGCTATTAGAAAAATATACTGTAGCCGCGCCGCGTTATACCAGTTATCCTACAGTGCCGTATTGGGAGAAAAGTGAATTTAGTAAACTGCAATGGGAGGACACAGTTTATGCCACTTTTAAAAGCAGCAACCAGTGCGACGGCATTAGCGTCTATATCCATCTGCCATTTTGCGAGAGCCTCTGTACCTATTGCGGGTGCAACACACGCATTACCAAAAACCATAAGGTTGAAGACCCCTATATTAAAGCCGTATTAACAGAGTGGAGCTTGTATCTTAAAATCTTTAAAGATAAGCCGGTAATAAAAGAGATCCATCTTGGAGGTGGCACACCTACTTTTTTCAGTGCCGGCAACCTGGCCACACTAATAAATGGGATATTACAAGACAGTGCAATTCATCCCGAAGCAGAGTTTAGCTTTGAAGCGCATCCGGCCAATACAAGCTATGAGCATTTGGAAACATTGTACAATTTAGGTTTTAGGCGCTTGAGTTTGGGCATACAGGATTTTGACCCTCGGGTGCAATTCATCATCAACCGGATACAAACGTTTGAACAGGTTAAACAGGTTACAGAAGATGCTCGGGCAATTGGATACACGTCTATCAACTTCGACTTGATCTATGGCCTGCCGATGCAAAAACCGGAGGGATTAACAGAAACCTTGGATAAGGTTGGTTACTTAATGCCAGACAGAATAGCCTTTTACAGCTATGCTCACATACCATGGATAAAACCCGGCCAGCGTAGGTTTACTGAAAATGATTTGCCCAATGCAGAACAAAAATCTGTTTTGTATCGGTTAGGACGCAAGCAGCTTGTTGATCTGGGATATGAAGAAATAGGCATGGACCACTTTGCATTGACCACCGATAGCTTATGTACCGCTGACAGACAAGGCACCATGCACCGCAACTTTATGGGCTATACCCATCAGTACACCCGATTATTGGTGGGCCTGGGCGTTTCGGCTATCAGCGATTCATGGAATGGTTATGCCCAAAATGTAAAAACTGTTGAGGAGTATAAAGCATTGTTGGAGAATGGAGAACTACCGGTTTTTAAAGGCCATTTTCTTAACCGCGAGGATCTTATTATCCGCCGCCACATGCTCAATATCATGTGCAGGGGTAAAACCCTGTGGAACTTTTACGGTGAGTCGTTTAACGGTTTTTTTGCCTGTTTAGAACGATTGCGCGAACTTGCCAAGGATGGACTTATCGAATTTAATGCCACGCAATTAGAGGTTACTCCATTAGGAAGGCAATATCTGCGCAATATTTGCATGGCGCTTGACGCGCGACTTTGGGCCGACAAACCCGGCACAAAGTTGTTCAGTATGGCGGGATAAGTTAGTTTAGTCCATATGTGCGTTTCACAAAAATATACTACACAGGTGCGAAATATATGAAACGCGTTTCGCTTTAATTAGCTAATTTTCAACATTTTAATAAGTGGCGGTGAAACGCACACAATGTATAAGATTTGACAACTTTTAAAAAGTTGTCAAATCTCTTTTTCTTTAAATGCTCGCTTGAAAGAAAAATCATTCTTACACCGCCAACATAGCCAGTTTCTCTTCTGATATCGCCAGATCTTGCATCATCTGCTCCAAATATTCTTTAGTTTGGTTGCCAATAGATGGTATAAGCGTTTTGTAATAGACGATGCCTTGTTGTAGCTGGTCTTTAAATTTCACCAAATATTTAGCTTTTTTGTCGTTCAGATTGTCCACGTAAATTGATATGTCTTTTTTAAGATAGTCGATGTACAAGTTGAGTTCATTAATAAACATATGGGCCCTGTTTACAGAAGCCAGCAGATCTGTACGATTGTAGATGTGGTCTACCAGTTCATCCAGCGAGTAAATTTTTGAGAAATATGCCAGGTTCGGTCCGGGGCAAATGGTTACCGCTTTGCTTTCGCGTGGTTGTAGCATATCATTTTTCAAATAGGCTGATGAGCACAAACCTTCGCATAAACAAACTTTTTCTGTAACGGTATTAAATTCTCGTTCGTACGCCTCCGCCGGCAGATTCGCTGCCTGTAGTTGCTTTATTTTTAAATGTTGATACTCCCGCGAGGCGGTACATATAGGCTGTACTGTAAACTCCGTATTGCTAACCAAAAACTTTTTGTTGCAGGGGCTACCTGGCCGGCCTTTGGCGATTCTTTGCAATCTCAATGTCTCGGCACTGCTCTTTCTAAAGTTGTTGAACAATATCCCCAGCGGCGAGGATGAGCTGATATAGTAATCGTCAGGGTCAGCACTAATTAGTTGCTTTAGGGTTTCATCATCAACATTGGTAGCTTCGGGTACCAGTAAAAAGGGGCTACCCCAGCCGGTTGCATCAAGGTTGTAATATTTTAACATAAAATCATTTTCGGCAGCGGTGCCAATGCCACCTTGTGCGCTAACCTTCTGCAACGGTATAACTTCGGTAAGCTGGTTTTTTGCTATAAGAGCATCCTGGTATAAACAGAATAGTTCTGCCTGCATTTCATCACGTTTGGTTTTAAATTCTTCAAGTATCGGGCCCATCAACAAACCATCGGTAGCAAAAGCGTGGCCGCCACAGTTAAGCCCAGATTCAATGCGAAACTCTGAAACCCATATCCCTTTTTTGGCCAAGAACTTAGCCTGTATAAATGCCGACCGGTAATCACTCACTTTTAGGATGATCTTTTTACGCAGGTTACCGTGCTCATCCGGAAAGAAATCAGCAAACTGCTCCAAATAACTGTATAACCTAGGGTTCATTCCCGCCGAAAGGACTAATGACGATTGCAGACCACTTTCAGCAAACCCTCTGAGCGCGGCTAAGGCGTCGGTATTGGTGTCGCCGGTATAATTGCCGTCGCCATCAAAGTTCATCTTATCAACCTTGGCCATAATATTTACATCAATAGATCCTTTTTGCATCTTATTGCGCAAAATATTCTGAAATATCTGCTTGCTTTCACCATCCGGGTACTCCGTCATTAACTCATATCCTTGTTTAAGCGGCGATGAATCCGGCAGTAACTTAAAATAGCGGTCTAGATCTGTACCGGCGTTGAATGGCTGCAGTTTCAATTGTTCAAACTGCTCATTTACCAATTCATTAAGCAAATTAAGATAACCCTTTATGCGTTTGGCACGGCTATCTGGTTCTGCTTTGCTAATAGGCTCAATAGAGCGATTGTTCTGTTCGGCATGATGCAGGCGCATACGCTCCGTCAATTCATCGTCAACAACAGATACAACTGAGTTAATGCCATAACGTGCCACTTTTAAAGGCGTATCAACAGAGAAGCCTAAGCCTAATACCGGAATATGAAAAGTATGGGACATTTTAATCTTAATAAAAATGGTTTATAAAAAAAGCGGCTGTTAACCGCTTTCTATTAATTAGGGTATAAGGGATTAATTAAAAAATTAACGTTGCTAAAACCATTAACACATGAATGGCGATAGATGCGGCAAAAAGCCCAAGTGTTGTACGTATGCCTGAACCACCCATGCTGGCAACTATGTTAATGAAGAACAGGATCATTGTTATACCTAATATGGCCACAGGAGCACCGAAATAATAAATAAGCACAACGGGCAATGGCAGTATAAACACACCATGTATCATTAGATTAAGGAAAAACCATAATAAACGGTTTGGCTTTTGTGTATCGGCAAAGGCGGTAAATCTGCTCCAGATATCAACTTTATTGTCAATTGAACCATCGTTTTGTGCCCAGTGTTGCGGAAATGTTGTTTTTATAGTTGCCATGATATTTGTTGTTTTGATATAACAAAGTTGCCCAATAAACGCAAGGCACCCCATGACGATAGTCAAAACAAAAAGTGATTAAAAGCACATTTAACGACAAATACTTTGGTCGGCACTTATGCTCGGACTCAGGTAGGCAATATTTAAAGATAAGCCTCGCATTATAAACCAAAAACCCAGCAACAGCATAAAATAAGGAATGATGTTATTAAGCTTTCGCCTAACGTTTGAGGTAATAAAACTGCTGCCTAAAGCGGCAATAAACATGAGTGGTAGGGTACCCGTGCCAAACAAAAACATATACTTGGCTGATGATAAAACCGATGGCGTATTTACCGCGCCAACCAAAGCCACGTAAACAAAACCGCAGGGTAGTAAGCCGTTCAGCATGCCTATAAATAAATGCCCCCAACGATGTTTAAGTGCGTAGACTATAAGTCGGTTTATAACGGTTGCCGGGTGCGATGCGCGCCCACGGTAAAAAAGGGGCCATTTTAACAAACGGGTTGTGGCGGCTATAATTATTAAAACGCCGCTTATGATGCTTACGCTTTGCTGTATGCCCAACAACCAAACCTGTTTGCCTATTAAACCTATAATTAAGCCCAGTATAGTATAGCTTACAACCCTGCCCAACTGATAGATAAACTTATCAAATAACAGCCACACGGTGCCACTTTGATTTCCCGGTATAGCCATCATAAGCGGGCCGCACATGCCCACGCAATGGATACTGCCAAACAGGCCGATGAAAAAGGCAACCTGTAGATCGTTCATGGTACAAATATTTCCTGATGGTAGAGGTATTGTTTGCTGTTGCTACTCCACTCAAACGTTAATTGCCAGCGGCCACGGGTAAACTGAGCAAGCGGTATTTTAACCTGTCCTGATGGATCTGACTGGAATGCTAAACTTTTGTCCATTTTTTCGTCAGATGGTCGTTGAAAAAGCACCTTGCCTTTTACCTCTCCTTTAAAATCAATATTCAAAACCGGGCCCGCAAGTTTTATCAAAGGTTTTGCCCCATCAGTAAAAACCTGTTGCTCACGGTTGTATTCACTGTTAAAATCCAGTCCTTTTTCATAATAACTGTGATCATAAGCGTCCGAATCATTCCTGAATATCACTACAGCCAGTGTTATAATAAAGAGCATAAAAATACTCATGCCTATAAAAAGGCCTTTGCCCCAGTTCATTTTAGTTTCCATATACCGGTCCTATAAAAGTTGTTGTTAAATGGTCTATCACTTTATTGCCCAGCACCACATTTAATTTTACCTGTGTTTTAGGCTCGCGAATTTTTGATGCGGGAATCCATATAAAAAATACCGCTTTAGCAGACGCGGCACTATCCAACACATCAGGTATCTGCACGTATTTAATTTTCACATGCTCGTCCGCTGTTCGCAATTCAATACGCTGGCCTTTATCGGTTTTATTTATCATATCCGCGTTGTAAAGGTTACTTATGTAGCCTCCGGGTTGTTCCTGGTACATCAATCCTGCCGAACGCATAACGGTAACATCAACATCGCCGCGTCGCAACACAAACCAGGTTAGCACTCCTAAAAGCAGACAAATAATGCCACTGTATGCGGCCATTCTTGTGGTAAAGCGCGGTTTTTTACCTTCTTTTATCTGCTCTTCCGAGTAAAAGCCTATCAGGTTAACCGGCCTTTCTATCTTTATCATCACCTCGTTGCATACATCTATACAGGCAGTACAGTTAATGCAATCAACCTGTGTCCCCTCACGTATGTCGATAGCGGTAGGGCAAACGTCTACGCATAAGTGGCAGTCCACACAATCGCCTTTAGGTTGTCCATCCCCCTTGTGTATCTTTCCTCGCGGCTCGCCGCGCAGATAGTCGTAGGCTACCATTAGCGTATGCTTGTCGGTTAGTACTCCCTGCAGGCGCCCATATGGGCAAATTACTGTGCAAACCAGCTCGCGCACCTGGCTGTAAATCAAATAAAACACAGCGGTAAATATCAAAATGCTGATAAAGCCCACTACATGCCGGTTAACCGGTTGTGTAATTATGCTTATCAACTGTTCGCTACCGATAATGTAGGCCAAGAAAGTATTGGCTATCAGAAATGATATCAGGAGAAATGAAACGTGCTTTAACGCTTTTTTCCATTTTTTTTCAACGGTCCAAGGTCCTTCGTCAACTTTTTTACGCTTGCGTGCATCGCCCTCTATCCATTCCTCTACCTTACGGAAAACCATTTCCATAAAAATAGTTTGAGGACAGATCCAGCCGCAAAAAATACGGCCGAAGGCTATAGTAAACAATACAACGCAGACGATACCCGCTAACATGGCCAACACAAACAAAAAGAAGTCTTGCGGCCAAAAAACCTGCCCCAGTATTACAAAGCGCCGCTCCATAACATTGAGCAGCAGTACCGGATGGCCGTTTATACGTAAAAATGGCGCGGTAAAAAACAATATCAGATAAGCATAACTCAGCCAGCTGCGGTATTTATAAAACGACCCTTTGCGTATAAGTGGATAAATCCATTTACGGCCGCTCTCTGCAACCGATTGGGTTTGATATTGATTTTCTACAGCACTCATCTTTGCGCTACCATTAAATTTATTTACAATTCAGCCGTTTTGCTTTCGTTGCCTTCTTCCTTTTCACCCTGTGCTTCTTTAGCATTTGGGGGATTTGTACCCTTTAATGATTTTACGTAGTTGGCTACGTCTGACAATTGCTTAGGCGAAAATTGCTTATCCCAGTTAGGCATCCCCTTTGCGGTAACGCCGTATTTAATAGTTTTAAAAACATTGTTAATACTGCCACCATGCAGCCAGTAATCATCAGTTAAATTTGGCCCCACAACGCCTTGTCCGGCTGCACCGTGACACGGCGAGCAGCTGGCCGTAAAAATGGCCCTACCATCACTTATTACGGTTGCGTCTGTGCTTAACTTTACCGAGTTTTCATCAATGTTATTAGCTGATTTTGCAAGGAAGGCAGCCTTTTCTTTAGTGGCTATTGCCATCTCCGTTTTATATTCTTCATCCTGTAATTGCCCTATGTTAAACACGTGGTAAACCATAAAATAACCAAATGCTATAACTATAGTACTGTAGAACAGTACCATAAACCAGGCAGGGGTAGGGTTGTCTAGCTCCTGTATGCCATCAAACTCATGGTGCATTATCAGTTCTTTTTCTTCTGATAACGGCCGTAAGGATAGCAGTTTATTTATAGTACTGTTTTGTGGCTTTCCGGCTTCTGCCTTCCTCCCGGTTATTTCCTTAAGTGCGTCTGGCCCTAACAGAGCTTTAGCTATTACTTTTATTGCCCGCAGCACAACAAGCATTACTGCAATAAATAGTATGAGCGAAAACACTATTGCGCCATATCCAATGTAGTCCATTAACTCCCCGCTTGTTAACCCGGGCTCTACTTCCTGAGCAAATGCAGGAACCGCCGCGCCCGATAGCGATAAAAAAATGAGTAAAAGTTTATCTTTCATGATTGCCCGGGGTTTGTGATTCAACATCAGCGTCGTGCAATGGCATATCGCTCATGTAATTGATGTGCTGTTTGCTCATGTAAAAAAGTAACAGGGTAACTACTATAAAGAATACCAGGAATATTACCAGCGAGGATAACAGGTACACCTGCGGCCCCTCTATATTTTGTATAAATTGCTTAAACATATTGATTAATGATTTGCAGGTTTATTAACTTTTATATCTGTACCAAGGCGTTGCAGGTAAGCAATTACGGCCACTATTTCTTTGTCGCTTTGTACATGGATGTTGTTTTTGTTCAGATCGTCCGCAATTGCCTTTGCCTGGCTATCCAACTCGGCATTGGCTATTTTCTCGTAGCCATTGGGGTAAGGCACACCCAGCTTGCGCATGGCGTTTATTTTATCGGCAGTTGCTTTGGTATTTAGTTTTTGGGTGATGAGCCAATCGTAATTTGGCATAATACTTCCCGGCGACATCAGGCGCGGATCCATCATGTGGTTATAGTGCCAGGCATTGCCGTATTTTCCGCCCTCGCGATGCAGGTCCGGCCCGGTGCGTTTTGATCCCCATAAAAACGGGTGGTCGTACACAAACTCACCGGCTTTGCTATACTCCCCATAGCGTTCGGTTTCTGAACGGAACGGCCTTACCGTTTGCGAGTGGCAACCCACACAACCTTCGCGGATGTAAATATCACGGCCCTCCAGTTCAAGCGGTGTGTAAGGTTTTACGCTTGCAATGGTTGGTATATTTGATGATATGGTTAATGTTGGTATCAGCTCTATAGCTGTTCCTATCAATACAACCACCAGCGCCACCAGCATCATCCGGATTGGCTTACGTTCTAAAAACCTGTGTCGGGTTTCGCCTTCAGCAACGTACTGTTTTTCTAATGGCATAGCTTCGGCTACCTCATTACTTACAAGTTTGCCATGCAACATGGTTTTGCAAAGGTTATATGCCATTACAATAGCACCTAACAGGTAAAAACTACCGCCTATTGAGCGCATTACGTGCATAGGTAAAATGCGCATAGTGGTTTCTAAAAAATTGGGGTATTTAAGCAAACCTTCCGGGGTAAACTCTTTAAGCATCAGCCCCTGCGTAAAGCCGGCCCAGTACATTGGCACCGCGTAAAATAAAATACCCAGGGTAGCTATCCAGAAATGGAAGGAGGCTAGTTTTTTAGAATACAGCTCGGTGCGGTATATGCGGGGTATTAACCAGTACAATATGGCAAAGGTTAAAAAGCCGTTCCAGCCTAAAGCCCCAACGTGTACGTGTGCCACTATCCAATCTGTAAAGTGGCCCAATGCGTTTATTTGTTTAAGCGATAGCATAGGCCCCTCAAAAGTGGCCATACCATAAGCGGTAAGGCCAACTACCATAAACTTCAGAATAACATCATCCCGCACTTTGTCCCAGGCACCACGCAGGGTAAGCAAACCGTTGATCATACCGCCCCAGCTTGGTGCTATCAACATAATAGAGAACACAACGCCCAATGATTGTGCCCAGCTTGGGAGCGAGGTATACAACAAATGGTGCGGCCCTGCCCATATGTAGATAAATATCAGCGACCAAAAGTGAAGGATACTTAGTTTGTACGAGTAAACCGGGCGATTGGCCATTTTAGGCAGAAAGTAATACATCATGCCCAGGTAAGGCGTGGTTAGGAAGAATGCAACGGCGTTGTGCCCGTACCACCATTGCACCAGCGCATCTTGCACACCGGCAAACAGATAGTAACTTTTAAAGGCTGATATAGGTAACTGAAAAGAATTTACAATATGCAGTACTGCTATAGTTACAAACGTAGCTATGTAAAACCAAATGGCAACGTACAAATGCCGCTCACGACGTTTAAATATGGTACCGAACATGTTTACACCAAACACTACCCATATAATTGTGATTGCAATATCAATGGGCCACTCTAACTCGGCATACTCATGCGAAGATGTAAGGCCGAGCGGAAGCGTGATAACTGCAGATAATATAATTAGCTGCCATCCCCAAAAATGTATGCTGCTTAATAAATCGCTGAACATACGGGCCCTTAACAGGCGCTGTAAAGAATAATAAACGCCCATAAAAATGGCGTTACCCACAAAAGCGAAGATGACCGCGTTGGTATGCAGCGGGCGTATACGTCCAAACGTAGTATACTGGTTGCCCATGTTCATTTCCGGTTTAAATAGTTGTATAGCCGCAATAAGGCCCACCGTCATGCCGATGATGCCCCAAGCGATAGTAGCTATACCAAAATTCCGGACGATCTTGTTGTCGTAGTAAAATTTTTCGGGTTGCATATTTTTAATTAATTGGGATGTATTTGACGTTGTAAAATTATTTTGAAAGGGCTATTTACAGAATGACAGCAGTTGCAACGAAATATGACGCTGGTCATTTTTCTATCTCCTCGGCGGGTTTGTCGTCTAATAATATTCTTACTGATGGTGTATACATGTCGTCGTGCTGACCATCGCTTTGCGCCCAGAAAAACGCGACTAGGAATACCAGGGCCAGCAGTACACTGCACCCTATCAGAAAATAAATTATACTCATAATAATTTGCGTTTTTTTGCTGCCAGATGCGTAGCCAAACTGGTAAATGTTATAATAGTAACAGTACTTAGCGGCATAAGTATAGCGGCTACAACCGGCGATAGTTTGCCCATTACCGCGAAACTTAAACCAATAAGGTTATATAGCAGGGAGATGACGAAGGAGGCATAAACCACGTGCAGCGCATCTTTTGAGAATTTTAAAAAGGCTGGCAATTTGGCTAATGACCGCCCATCAAGGATGGCATCGCTACCGGGTGAAAAATTATTAACATTATCTGTTACGGCTATACCTGCGTCGCTTTGCTTTAGTGCACCTGCATCATTAAGGCCATCGCCTACCATCATTACTTTATTGCCTTGTTGTTGCAGATCACTAATAAAGTCAAGCTTGGCTTGTGGTGACTGCTCAAAATACATAGCGCCAACATTGCCAAAAACAGATGCAAGGTTGCTTCGCTCATGGTTATGATCGCCAGAGAGCAGGTAGAGATTATAATCAGATCTTAGTTTACGCATATCATAAACCCCTTCCCTGTATTGGTGCTTTATGGTAAAGTATCCACGGTATTTGTTATCAATCAGGATGTGCACAAGGCTGCCATTATCAGCTACTTTGGTATCACCGACATCCAGCACAAATTTGCCGTTTCCTAATTTTAAGCTTTTCCCATTTACCTGCGCGGTAATGCCATTACCTGTTATTTCATTATAGATATCAACATGGGTATCCCGATTGGCAGGTCCCAGGTATTGGCAAATCAACTGACTTAACGGATGCGATGAGTTGGCGCAAACCGCGCTAACGGCATCCTTTTCTTCTGCTGTTAATTGGCCCGCCAGATCAACATTACTGGCGCCTGCTATGCTAATGGTGCCCGTCTTATCAAAAACAATGGTATCAATGGCTGCAATCTGCTCAACAACAGCCGCGTTTTTCAGGTAGAAAAAATTACGGTCAAATATCCCCAGCGCTGCCGACATGGTAAACGGAGTACTTAGCGCCAATGCGCAAGGGCAGGCAATTATCAGCACCGCCGTTAGCGATGCTATTGCCCGGTGCATGTCCGAAGGCATCCAATATAAAAATGAGCCAATAGCTATTACCAGTAATACAACACTGAAGTATTTGCTAACCTTTTGGTTAAACGTTTCTATCCGGTCATCCTGGTTGCGGTTAAAGGCTTCGTTGTTCCATAGGCGGGTAAGGTAACTTTGCGATACCGGCTTTACAACGTCCAGCTCAATGGCGCCCCCCATTTGCCTGCCACCAGCATAGATAACTTCGCCAAGCGTTTTATTAACCGGTACAGATTCGCCCGTAACAAAACTAAAATCAACCCGGGCATCTCCTTTTAACAGAATAGCATCAGCAGGTATAATTTCCTGGTGGCGCACGCGGATGCGTTGGCCCACTTTTAAATTTGCCAGAGGTACATGCTTTTCTCCTTCTTCGCTCAGTACCTGCACGGCAACCGGGAAGAACGAGCGGTAATCGCGCTCAAATGACAGGTGGTAGTAGGTTTTGCGCTGAACAAATTTGCCTATCAGTAAAAAGAATATCAAGCCGCAAAGGGTATCAACAAACCCTGCGCCGGTATTGGTTATTATTTCTATCCATGAGCGAATAAACAGAACCGCAATACCTAAGGCCAGCGGAAAATCAATATTAAGCACCTTATTGCGCAAATTGGTGTAAGCCGAGCGCATGTAACCCCAGCCGCTATAAAAGGTAACAGGCAGGGTAAACACTAAATTTAACCAGCCAAAGAAATATTTAAATGAGGCATCATGAGCGGAAAACCCCAGATATTCAGGAAAGCTTAGCAACATCACATTGCCAAAGCAAAACCCTGCCACTGCAATTTTTCTTACCAGGTCATCCTTCTTGCTAAAAACCTGATTTTTTACAATGTCCTGTAAACTTATCAAGGGTTCGTAACCAATAAGATCAAGCAGCTCAACAACGCCCTTAAGGTTTATCTCTGTGTTGTTAAAGCGGATATTTACTTGTTTGCGCAAAAAATCAACCCGGCTATAATAAATGGCGGGTTTAAGTCGGTTCAATTGCTCCAACAGCCATATGCATGAACTGCAATGGATATGTGGAATGTAGAAAGTAACTATGGTAACATCTTCATCTGCATACTCTACCAGGTCTTTTACAATAGATGGCTCCAGCAGGTAATCCAGCTTTGGATCTGTTTTGGCGCGATTCGCTCCGGGATGGTCATTATAACAATAGTAATTGTTTAAGCCGCTTTTTGACAAAATACTGTAAACCTCTTTACAGCCATGGCAACAGAAATCCTTGTCGTCAATAACATACTCATCATCGGTACAATCATTACCGCAATGGTAACAGGTGGTAGTATTAAGAGTGATTACGCTCATACTTTGGGGTTTTAACTACGCCAAAGTTGCATAAGCACACCTGATTATAACATGACGGCGGCCTGCATAAAAAATGACGATCGTCACATTTATAAAGTCAGAATGCTATCAACGCTGACGATCTTATATTTTTAGGATAAACCATAAGAGGAATATTGACATGCCGCGCCAGTTTTTGGGTATAACTGCCGCCAAAAAAAGCATCAATAATATTGTGTTTGCCATGGCTCATTACAATCATATCAGAAAAACTGTGTTCGCATATCCAGTCAAGGCCATGCGCCACATCCATGCTTTTTACATGCCGGTAATATATTTTATCGTAGTTGGCCTTACAGGTTACGTCGCTTAAAAAGTTATCCGTCTTTTTTTGGTATTTAGGGGCATCGTACTTTTCATCCGTAATATGGGCTATCAAAATCTCGGCATTAAAGTTTTTGGCGAATGAAGCCAGCGAATAAATTATCTCCAGATCGTGTGGATTAAGATCAGTAGCAAAAGCTATTTTCTTTACCCTTTTGTAAGTGGTTTCCGGTGGGATCAATAGCAAAGGAAAATCGGCATTTTCAATCATATCCCTGCTATTGCTGCCTAAAAATAATCTGCTCAAAGCGCCGGCGCCAGACATCCCCATAACCACAAGCGGAGCATCCTTGGTATTTACAATTTCTTTAACCACATCAGGCACTGTCCCTGGTCTACAGGTAAAATCTATGCGCGGGTATGCTGCCTTTTTTGGTTCAATCTTCTCCTCAATGCTTAATTTATCAGCGGCGCGGTGCAACTGCCTGTTTACACCATCTTTTATTGAATCATAATCTTCCAGGGGCCAAACTACGGTATCAGCCAGTTCTGTTTCAGAGGGTACCAAAAAAGCGTTGCAAAGCTTAATATCTGTTTTTAATACTTTGGCTAATTGCACTGCATAATGCGCGGCATTGTCGGCGCATGTAGAAAAATCAGTAGGGACAATAATGGTTTTCATCACAATTAATTTTTGTTATACATTGTGTTACCTTAAACTAAGTGTATCGCTTACGTTATATAGGGCCATTTCAAGGCCACGGTCAAGCTTATAGATGTCGTTGTAACTAACCAGCTCGCCATCAATTATCTGGCAGGTTATATAGGTTATTTTGATAGATAGTGGTTTAGCGAGCACAAAATCGCGGCGTTTCTGGTTAGCCATAGCTCGTTTTAAAAGGCCGGTCTGCTTTTCCTGTTGGTCATTTTTTAACAACAGGGCTGCAAGTTCCACAGGATCCTCTACACGTATACATCCATGACTCAGATCGCGCCTGCTTCGGTTAAACAGTGATTTGTCGGGCGTGTCATGCAAGTAAACTGAATAGATATTTTTAAAACGGAACACAAGTAAACCCAGCGCGTTATCGCAACCGGCCGCCTGGTTCGCAAAGTACCCCTTGGGCGATTTTTGTATCTGCAACAATGTTTCGCGGGTAGGTTTTTCAAGGGCGCCAGATGCATCGTATATCGTCATATCGTTCTGATCCAGATAGGCTGGATTCTTAATGGCTTTGGGCAGTATCTCTTTAGTAAATATGCTGTGGGGCACTTTCCAGTCGGGCGCGGTAGTAAAATAGGTTATGCTGCTTTGTAAAACAGGTGTTGGGTTTAATTGGCTGCCCACTATAACCCTAAATTCTTTTTCTGACTCGGGCAAATGGTAGGTGAGTTTGAAGGATGGAATATTTACCTGCACATAAGCAACATTATCATCTATTTCGGCCCAGCGCAACCGCTCCATGTTGATGGCTACTTTACGTACAGTCTCCTCGGGCACATTATAACAATCCCCATCATACTGCCCTTTAAGCTGGCGCATTTTGAATTGCAGATCAGCATATGTTTTTGATCTGGGCTGCACATTTAACACGCCGGTTTTAAAATCGGGTTGCAATAATATTGATACCAGTTCCTTTTCTGCATTAAACGGTAATTCCAGGCCATTATCTAAAACGATCTGACCATAATTAGGGTTAAGCTTACCATAGTGCAGATTGTTGATCATGGTGATCATGGCATCGGTAAGCATAATATCAAACCGTGCTTTTTGCCAATCATCTATTTTATCAGGAGTTTCGCTTATCGCATTTAGTTTATCGTACAATAACTCTTTGGGATGATAGTCGGTAGGAGATAGGCCGTATTGCAAAACGCAGTCGATAAGCAGCATGGCTACCCATTTAGTGTTTTTGTTATAAGATTCATTTACCCACGTAGGCATGAATCCGTCTTCGCGATAAAACCTAGCTGTAGTTTTCGGGAAATTTAAAATAGCGGTGGTTTGAACTGCCGCAAGTTGAGTTTGTATTTCCGTTGCCAATATGGCATCAGGCTTTACTTGTGCATAGCCTTTAAACGCAGCTAACCCCATTAAAAAAATTAAAACTGACTGTTTCATAACTCGTTTTTGATGAGCTAAATATCTGTTTTATAACGCTTTTATGGAATGATGGTTGTCAGTGTAAATAGTGACGATGGTCACAAAACGCTTAGGGATATAAAGTGCCGGAGTTGCACTTAGAAAAGTCAATATACAGTTTGTGATAGAAAGGGAACATTTTAGAACAGCTATTATTGCTTTAAATAATGCCATAGCAACACACTAAATATAGACGCCATTTTCGCCAGAGGGGTCATTAATGTCAAATAGCTTCGGCTACGCTTTTTAGGTCTTCTTTGTTCAATATGGTTTTCTTCATGTAGTGTTCCTGGTGGAAATCTTCTAGTTTTTGCAATAAATATTGCAACATGTACTTTTCTGCCACCGTTAATCTCCCGGTTATCATTTTTCCAACGTAATTCATATCCACAAACACGCGATATAGCAAGTTTTTACCTGTAGTCGTGATGCTAACATTTTTACTACGCTTATCTTGCTGGTCGTCACTCTGCATAACTAGCCCGGCAGAGACCAACCGCTTTATTACTTCTGTCCCTGATGCCTTCTCCTGTAAATTAAGATTGATCAGTTCGCTTTTTGATAGGTGATCATGCGTTAACAATATTGCAAGGGCAGTAAAATCTTCACCTGTTAACAACGGAGTTCCTTCCAGCGTTTTCTTTATGTAAGATTTGGCATACCTGCTCATATGTACAAAATGCCTACCAATGTTACCATCCAATTGATACGCACGCTTTACAGCATCAGGATTAACGGTACCGAACCGTGTTTCACTTTCGTTTACGGTTTGATTTGGCTCAATAGATTTACTTACCAAAAATCCGGTGAAATCCTGAATGGTTACTTCTCGTCCCGAACTTTCCTCTTCCAATTCTTCTACAAAGTGTATTAGCTGGTGTATTAACTTATATGATTTCATATTACATTATGCTATAAAATAAATTACAAGTTTAGTTTATTTTAAGTATCGAGTTAAATAATACGTAAAAATGGAAATAGTACAAATTCATACTATATTTACAATATTAGCATTAATTTGTATTATATCAACTTTTATTTACCTTTGACTTAATTCTGATTAGAAGTTATCAATAATTATGAGAGAGGTTGTTGCATCTTTAGTGAATGCAAAAAAGACGTACAATGCCGGCGATACTGACATCGTGGCGCTTGACAGTACTACGTTAAATATTATTTCAGGTGAGCTTCTTTTAATAATGGGTCCGTCCGGTTCGGGTAAAACAACCCTGCTCTCACTTATTGGCTGCGTTATTTACCCAACAACAGGGCAAATTTATATTCAGGGTAAGGATATAACAGCCTATCCCGAAAAAAAGCTTGCTGAAATCAGATTAAACAATATCAGTTTCATTTTTCAGCATTTTAACCTGATCAATCCATTAGATGCGTTGGAGAATGTAATGCAACCATTGCTGTTAAGAGGTGAAGATGCTTCAACCGCCAGAGTAAAAGCCATAGCCGCGCTTGAAAAAGTAAATATGGGTGATAGATTAAAAAACTTGCCAAAAAAGCTCAGCGGCGGTCAGAAACAGCGGGTAGCTATTGCAAGGGCCTTGGTAACTAATACGAACATTATTCTTTGCGACGAACCAACGGCTTCACTTGATTCAAAAAGTGCTGCCATTGTTATGAAAGACTTAAAGTCACTGGCGCAACACGGAAAGGCTGTAATTGTTGTAACGCATGACCTTCGGCTGAGACAATTTGCAGACCGTATTATCTATGTAGAAGAAGGTGTTGTTTCTGATAAATTAAAAAACGAAGATGATTATAAGTAAAGCTATGAACAAAAAGTATTTTTCGCTTTTGATTCCGATCATTGCTATCACCCTGTTTTCTTGTGGTAATAAGTCTAAAGAAAAGGAAAAAGCAAGTTTAGACTCCCTTAGCCGCCCGGAGAATATTACAGTAATTTCGGCTATTGCAAAGGTTGAACCGGAGGATGGCATTAAAACCCTATCTGCAGATGTTTCCGGAATAATAGTAGCGGTTTATAAAAAGGAAGGTGACGCCGTTGAAAAAGGTGAGCAGATAATTAAACTGGACGAAGAAGCCGAAACGCTTGAACAAAATCTGGCCAATCAGCAAATTGTTACTCAACAGTCTAGGCTCACGGCCGATGAAGCAGACATCAACGAATATGAGGCTACCTTAAGAGAGAAAGAACAAGACCTTGCCATTACAGAAAAACTAGCAGTTTCCGGAGCGGACACCCGCCAAAATGTGGCTATCAAGCAGAAAGAGAAAGAGGTGATATTGGCTAACTTACAAGCGGCAAAATCACGTTTAAAAGTTGATATGAGCGAGTTGACCTCACTCAAAACCAAACTTGGTCAGTCAAGACTAAATAAAGCAAAAAGGTTTATAATCGCTCAGACAGCTGGTGTTTTAGTAAGTATGGATGCAAAGACAGGCGCGTCATTAAGTGCCTATGCCCCTTTCGCGACTATGGCAGCTAAAGGTAATCTTATTCTTCATGGAGAAATTGATGAAATGTTTGCAGATAGGGTAAAAACAGGGCAAGAAGTTACTGTAAATTATATGGGTAATTCCACGCCTATAACTAAAGGCACTATCATCTACCTTTCGCCAATACTAGACAATAAATCGCTGTTTTATGAGAAAACGGGTGAGATAACCGACAGGCGTGTAAGACGCTTTAAGGTTTCTTTGACTCAGGATAATCTGCTCATAAATGCCAAAGTTGAATGTAAAATAAAAATCCAATAGGATTTATGATCAGCACAGCATTTAAATTCATGAAGTACGATAGGCCGAAAAGCATCGGCATTATTGTAGGTATTGTGATAAGCATTTTTTTGATAGGCCAGCAATTAGGTACATTAAGATATTTGACAGGGTTAATGAGCGGCCTGATTGTTAATTCAAACTCTGCTGCAAACGATATTTGGATCATAGATGATATCTCCGGGAATGTTAACGCGATAAGCAGAATTGACGCCCGCATTGCACAGCAGGTTAAAAGTATAGAGGGCGTTGAAGAAAGTTATGGCGTTGTAATTGCGAATACTACCGTAACCTTTAACGGCAGCAAATCATCACCGGTAAATGTAATTGGAAGCGAAGGGCCAACGTTTGCAGCGGGTCCCAATCGTTCCAAAATATTTCTTGGAAATATAAGTCAACTCTACCAAAGCGACGCGATTTCTGCCGAATTTTTTAATGCAAAGAACCTTGGCGTTGAATTAAGCCTTAATAAGTCGTTTGAGATAAATGATAAAACCGCCGTTATAAAGGTGCTTACAAAAAATGCACAGGGCTTTAGCGGCAATTTTATGTACACCAATATTGGTAACGCCCGTTTTTACGGCAATTTTCCTAATGATAAGCTAAGTATAGTAATTGTAAAGCTCAAGCCCGGGTATGATGATGCAGCGGTGGTTAACCGCATTAATAAAAGCTTTTATGGCGTAAAAGCATGGCGGGTGGCGGATCTCAAAACATCTACGCTGGCCGAGATCCTGATCACATCAAACATTGGGGTAAGCTTTGGCTCATTAGTTGTATTTGCCATGATTAGTGGTTTTTTCATTATTGGTCTTACCCTTTACTCTTCAGCTTTAGACCGCTTAGTTGATTATGGTACGCTTAAAGCAATTGGTGCTTCAAACGGTTATACAACCAGGCTTATTCTTACCCAGGCCTTCCTGTTTGCAATGATAGGCTTTAGCATTGCAATGGTTTTGCTCTATCTGTTTAAAAGCGGTGTGGCTAATGCGGGCTTGTTAATTGACATCGACTTGCCATTGCTCCTTGTGTTATTAGGCATTACTTTATTCATGTCAGTTGGTGGTTCTTTGTTCGCAGTTATAAAAGTCAGCAAACTTGAACCTGCATCAATTTTTTAATTCAGGAAGCAAAACAAGATGAAACCGATAGTATCAACAATCAGTAATAAAATAACACTTTTAATTGGAGTAGTGCTGTTACCAATGGCTTCAGTTGCACAGCAGGGTGCTGTTAATCTAACTCTGACATTAGATAAGGCCAGAACTATTGCCCTTGCAAATAATCCTGAAATTTTGGCCGGAGCGGTAGATGCTAAGATTAATAAGGAACAAATTGCTGAGGCCCGGCTAAAAAGAATACCACAGATATACGCCGATTATAATGTTCAACGAAATCTTATAATCCCTGTTACACCTGTTCCTTCTAACGCTTTTAATCCTAATGCACCCGAAGGTCAAATTACGCCTTTAAGGTTTGCCACCAAATGGACCTCCAATACGGGCATTAACGCGAGTCTTGATCTGTTTAATCCTCAAAAAAAACAAGCAGTTCAGGAAGCCCTGATAAAAGAGAAAATTACAGCGTTAGAGAATGCAAATCTATCTAACAATATTTCTTTTGAGGTGGGGAAAGCTTACTTGGAATGTTTAATTGCATCTGAACAACTAAGGCTTGCTATAGCCGATACGGTTACCAAAAGTGGAATGCTCAAAATTACAAAGCAACAATTTAATGAGGGCAGATTGCAGCTATCAACACTAAACCAGGCGATGGCAGACCGCAACAATGTGCTTAATAATTGGGAGGAAGCTTCAAAAATATTCTCAAGCAGCAAATCGCAATTGCTGTACTTTTTAGGTTTTACACCGGAGGATAATCAGAAAGTTGAATTTTTGGACAACTTGGAGGGCCTGTTTAAAACTTACCAAAAAAACTCAGATACATCAGCATTGAATAGCAATTCCTACAATAAATTAAGTCAGAATAAAACGTTATTAAATACGCAGATCAAGGGCGCAGTTAAAGGATACTTGCCATCTGTTATATTAAAAGGTTATTATGGAGCAAACTACTATGATAACAGCTTTGATTTGTTTAAATCATCAAACTGGAACGGAAATAGTTTTGTCAATCTAGGTATTAGAGTTCCTATAACTGAAGGTTTAGAACGACAAAAAAAAATTGCACAACTTCGATTACAAAAGGAAGCTTATGATTTGCGTTACCAGGCGGAGAAAAACAAAAACCGGTTAGATTTTCTCTCAGCAGTACAAGAAGCAGAAATGTTTGAAAAGAAATATTTGCGAAGCCAAGAAAATCTCAAATTGGCTGAAAAAAATGTTTTATTAGCACAACAGCAATATGAGAATGGCAGATTGCTAATGAACGATCTCTACCAAATAACCTACAATTATCAAAAGGAAAAGAATACTTATTTAACTACTGCATACAATTACATCTTGTCTGCACTCACCGTAGAGAAATTAAGGAGGTATTAGTATGAAAAAAATTTGTTTTAATATTTTAATAATCCTTCTGCCTTTGTTTTCGCTTGGCCAACAAGCTGTTATTAAAGGAGCTATTACAAGTGGGTTATCTAAACGGCCTGTATGGGGTGTAAGCATTCAGGTTACCGGTGAAAATATGGGTGCCGTTTCCGATTCATTGGGTAATTATACTTTAGCACTAAAGCCCGGTAATTATAACCTGGTGTTCTCTAAAGTGGGATTTAGTACGCGAACAGTTTCGGATACCCAGGTCGGTACTGTTAAATCTACTATCGTGGATATTGCAATGGAAGAAATTACAGCGAATTTAAGTGAGGTTAAGATAGTAGGCAGCAGGCGACTCAACAAAACGCTGGAAAGCCCGCTATCGCTTAGAAGCATTGGCGTTTCTGAGATTAAAAGAAACCCCGGCGGTAACCGTGATATATCAAAAGTGATACAATCGCTACCCGGCGTATCTTCCCCGGTCAGCTTCCGGAATGACATTATTATCCGCGGCGGGGCGCCTAACGAGAATCGGTTTTATTTGGACGGCGTAGAGATTCCTAATATCAACCATTTTGCCACGCAGGGTTCGTCAGGCGGACCTGTGGGGCTGATCAATGTAGATTTTATAAAAGAAGTAAATTTTTATTCGGGTGCGTTCCCGGCGAATCGCGGGAACACCCTGAGTTCGGTTTTTGAGTTTAATCAAAAAGATGGCCGTTCGGATAGATTAGGTGCTACACTTTCGGTAGGCTCCAGTGATCTTAGTGCCACCATTGAGGGCCCGTTGGGCAAACGGACAACGTATTTGGCTTCTTACCGGTATTCGTACCTGCAAGGATTGTTTAAACTACTTAAACTGCCTTTTTTGCCATCTTATCAGGATTTTCAGTTTAAAGTTAAAACCAAACTCAGCGATAAGGATGAAATTACCTTTATCGGGTTAGGCGCGATAGATAGATTTAAACTTAACCTTGCTGCAGAGAATACCGAAGATAATCAATACACGCTGGCTACCATCCCGGTGAACACCCAAAATAGTTATACCATAGGTGCTACCTACAAACATTTTAAACCAAAGGGTTATTCGCTATTTGTAGCCAGCAGCAGTTATTTAGATAACAAAGCAATAAAGTATAAAGACAATCAGGAAGCTCTGGGGCGCATACTTGATTATGGTTCGATAGAGGCTGAAAACAAATTCCGCTTTGAAAGTACCAGCCAGGAAGGCTTATACCGCATTAACTTTGGTACAGGTGCAGAGACGGCACATTACAGCACCAATACATTTAATGTACTGCCTTACGGAAACCAGGTTTATAACTCGACAATTAACTTTTTTAAGTATAATTTATTTGGGCAGGTAAGCCGTACTTTCTTTAACAACGTGCTCTCGTTATCATTGGGTTTAAGGGCAGATGCAAATACTTTCTCATCTGGAATGAGTGATCTTTCTAAAACAATTTCCCCAAGGCTATCGGCATCATTAAATTTAAGCGACCAATTGAGCCTTAATTTTAATACCGGCATTTATTACCAGTTACCTGCCTACACCGTTTTGGGTTACCGGGATAATTTAGCTGTATTGGTTAATAAAAATGCCAAGTATATCCAAAACAAGCAACTGGTGCTTGGCATGGAATACAATTTGCCTAACACGCGTTTTACCGTGGAAGGCTTTTATAAATATTACTCCAATTATCCAATCATAAAAACACTTAATGATTCTATTCCGTTGGCTAATCTTGGTGCTGACTTCGGTGTAGTCGGCAACAAGCCCGTAGTGGGCGAAAGTCATGGGCGCAGCTATGGAGTTGAGTTGTTTGCACAGCAGCGGTTAAATAAGGGCTTTTATGGTATATTTTCGCTAACGCTTTATAAAAGCGAATTTCAAAACAAGAATGGGACTTATGTACAGTCTTCCTGGAACAATCGCTACATCCTTAGTTTAACCGGCGGCAAGATCTTAAAACGGAATTGGGAGATCGGGGCTAAGTTTCGTTTAACAGGCGGCAGTCCTTATACTCCCTATGATCAGTCTTTGTCGTCACTTAAAACAAACTTTAATGTCTATCCGCAGGGCATACCGGCTTATAATCTTTTAAACACGCAGTTGCCCGGCGTGTTTTATCAGCTGGATGCAAGGATCGATAAAAAATATTATTTCAAACATTATTCGTTCAACTTCTATTTTGATATGCAAAACCTTACGGGTTATAAATATAACCGCCAACCGGTTTTTGTACCACTGAAGGATGCTTCCGGAAATACAATGGATGTAATTGGAGACCCGAGCCGCATACAAACTAAATCATTGGCAAAAAAAAGCGGAAATGTCCAACCAACATTAGGGTTGATTTTTGAATTTTAAGCAGGGTCATAAAATTATCTGGCTGATGTATAATTACAGGTGCACATAGGTTTAGAATATTGTTGCCTGCTTGTTTAGGGCATTTTGTTCGAGGATATTCCCACGTAAAACCACACTTTGATTTAAACTCTTTACTTTATAAGGGGAAATATGCAAAGTGGCCTCTATTAGTCCTTGTAATGCGCTATTGTATCCTTGGACCGCATTTGGGCCCTTTTAGGATCATCCCCTGCGTCACGAAAGGCCCTGCGTTGGCGCAACAAGTCCCAGTATTGATCCAATTCGGATTTTACAGTATGCATTTCAGTTATATCCTCGTCAGACAAGTCTGGCTTTCCATATAAATGTTCTTCCCGCTCGGTCAATTTTTTGATGTGTGCCAGTACAGACTGGTCGGCTTTGTTTTCTTCCATAGTTATTCTATTAAAATTAATTATTTGTTTTCCATTCCCAGTTTAGGATTTCTGGCATGTCCTTCCCGTTAGCACCAATATAATGCTTATGCTCAATCAATTTATCCTGCAGTTTTTGTTTAAGATAAACGCCCTTACTGCCTGTTTGCGGCAAACGGTCAATCACATCCATCACAAGGTGAAAACGATCCATCTCGTTAAGCACGGTCATATCAAATGAGGTTGTTATCGTCCCTTCCTCTTTATAACCCCGCACGTGCATATTAACATTATTGGCCCGGTTATAAGTTAAGCGGTGAACCAGCCAAGGGTAACCATGAAAAGCGAAGATCACCGGTTTGTCGGTAGTAAATAATTCGTTGTACGCAGTATCATTTAACCCATGCGAATGTTCGGTGCTGTTCTGTAATTTGAATAGATCAATCACATTGATAACTCTTACCCTGATTTCAGGAAGGAATTCCCTTATGATAGAAACCGCTGCCAGAATTTCCAGGGTCGGAACATCCCCACTACTGGCCATTATTACATCCGGCTCCGCATCCTGATCATTACTTGCAAAGGTCCAGATGCCAATGCCTCGGGTACAATGGTCTATCGCCTGTTCCATATTGAGCCATTGCGGCGCTGGGTGTTTACCAGCAACGATCACGTTTACATACTGGACACTGCGCAGACAATGATCCATAACCGATAGCAAGCAATTTGCATCCGGAGGAAGATAAACGCGAACGATGGTGGCTTTCTTATTCACGACATGATCAATGAATCCCGGGTCCTGGTGGGTAAAACCATTATGGTCCTGTCGCCAAACGGTGGAGGTCAGCAGGATGTTCAGAGATGCAATATTTCTTCGCCATGGTAGTTCTGAACTTGTTTTTAACCATTTTGCATGCTGGTTAAACATTGAGTCGACGATATGAATGAACGCTTCATAACAATTGAATAAGCCATGTCTGCCGGTCAGTAAATAACCTTCCAACCAACCCTCGCATTGGTGCTCGCTGAGCATTTCCATAACCCGCCCTTCGGCGGCCTGAAATTCATCGGATGGAATAACAGGTCCTTCCCATTGCCGGTTGGTGGCCTCAAAGACCAGCTCCAAACGATTTGAGGCTGTTTCATCCGGCCCGAAGATCCGAAAGTTGCGCTGCTTATCGTTCGCTATGATAATGTCTCTGAGAAAACGACCCGATACAAAAGTGTCGCCTTTACCTGCCACACCTGGAGTATTTACCTCAGTAGCATAGGCCCTAAAATCTGGTAAATGCAATTGCTGGAGTAATAAGCCCCCGTTGGCGTGTGGGTTAGCGCCCATTCTGCGTATACCTTTCGGAGCAAGGTCTTGCAATTCCGCCAACAGGGTTCCGTTATTATCAAATAACTCTTCCGGCCGATAACTCTTCATCCAGTTTTCCAATAATTGCAGATGTTCTGGCGGGGCAGAGGCAGAAACCGCGATCGGTATTTGGTGCGCGCGGAAATTACCTTCAATTTTATATCCGTCAACTACTTTCGGACCAGTCCAACCTTTAGGCGAGCGCAAAATAATCATTGGCCAGCGCGGGCGTTCTATGATATGATTAGCTTTCGCGTCAGATTTAATCTGATGGATCTGCATGATCACTTTTTCTAAAGTATTGGCCATCGCTTCATGCATAATCGCCGGGTCGTCACCTTCTACGAAGTATGGCGTCCAACCGTAACCCATAAATAATTGTTCCAATTCCTCATGACTGATGCGCGCTAGTATTGTTGGATTAGAGATCTTATAACCATTAAGATGGAGAATGGGTAGCACCACACCATCAGACAGCGGATTTAAAAATTTATTGGAATGCCAAGCCGTTGCCAACGGACCGGTTTCGGCCTCTCCGTCCCCAACAACGCAGGCAGCGATCAATTCCGGATTGTCCAGCACTGCTCCAAATGCATGGCTTAATGAATATCCTAATTCGCCGCCTTCATGGATGGAACCAGGAGTTTGCGGGGAAGCATGACTGGAGATGCCGCCAGGATAGGAAAATTGCGTGAAAAGTTTTCTCAATCCCTCCTCATCCTGCGAAATATCGGGATACACATCTGTATAAGTCCCTTCCAGATAAGTAGAAGCTACCACAGCCGGACCGCCGTGGCCAGGCCCGGAAATATAGATCATATCAAGGTCAAACCGCTTTATTACCCTATTTAAATGCGTGTAAATAAAATTCTGCCCCGGCGTAGTGCCCCAATGACCCAATAACATACTTTTAACATGCTCTATTTGGAGAGGTTCCCGTAACAGCGGATTATGCCGTAGGTAAAGCTGCCCGACAGACAGATAATTAGCGGCACGCCAATAGGCGTCTATTTTTCGTAGAAGCTCCGATGTTACTGTATCGTCTTCAGGATTGATCAGTTCAGTTTTCATATCGTTAATTATTTATCATAGCGCTTGTAATTAAGCGGGCCATCATTAATGCTTCATTGGTAGTTATCACACGCACTAAGGTTTTTCCATTTGATATAATAGCTGCATTGTTGCTATTTTTATCATTATCGAGTTCGATTCCCAGAAAGCCGAGGTTGTGACAGATCTGCGCACGGATCTCAGGTAAATGCTCGCCGATCCCGCCTGAGAAAACCAACGTATCTATACCACCCAAAGCAACAGCGTACGCGCCGATATATTTGCTGGTCTGGTAACAGAACAGATCGATCGCTTCAGCAGCGTATTCGTCTGTAGCCTTAATTTTAAGTAGTTTACTGATATCTGCACTGATACCGGAAACACCCAATAAGCCTGATTCATGGTTAACCAAATGATTGAATTGCTGCGCACTTAATTTTTCCTGTTGCATCAGAAAAGACGCTATACCCGGATCAATATCACCGCTGCGGGTGCTCATCGGAATTCCTGCACTTGGCGTGAAACCCATGCTGGTATCAATGCTTTTACCATCCTTTATCGCTGCCAAACTTGCGCCGCTGCCCAGATGGGCCATGACTACCCGGTTATTAAGTTGACTGTCTTGCGTTAACTGCTTTAATTCCTCTGTGAGATATTGATACGAAATGCCGTGAAAGCCATAGCGCCGTAATCCTTTTTGCTGAAATTTCCGTGGGATAGGAAGTGTATAAGCTACCTTAGGAATTGTTTGATGGAACATGGTATCAAAGCAGGCTATTTGCTTAATAGCAGGAAAAGCTTCAATAAATTCTTCAATCAGCTTAATTTCTGCAGGCAAATGTTCCGGATCAAAAGTCACCAGCGTTTTAAGTTCTTTGATTAACGAAGGAGTTATTAACTCTGGCCGGGTGTGGTTCATGCCGTGTACTACACGGTGGCCAATTGCATTGACCTTTTCAAACCCTGGTTGCTTTGGCAACCAATCTGCAAGGGATACATTTGACGGAAGGTTTTCATTGGTGCCAGAAAATAACAAAATTTCTTTATTACCCACTATCCGGTAAAGCGCAAACTTGACGCTGGATGAACCCGCATTAATAGCTAATACAACGTTTCCTGTTTCGGGCATGTGGTATTTATTAAAGGCGTATGGGTACTGGCACTTTCCCCACACGCCAAAATGAGGAAAGGGTAGAGGGGGTAATTGAAACTTCTATATTGATAAGCATTCAAAGCCATATATGTTTGAGGATGAAAGGTTTAATTAATTCCAAGGTTTCCGACCTTCATCCGCTGACCAGTTTTCACTCATACGGCCCATCCATTGGTGATACATCTCGTCGCCTGTATGCTGAGTAAACTCCACATTCAGATCGTTTATTTCAAGGCCCAGCAATTCATTGCAAAGCTTGATCAACTTCTCAGCGAGCTCTTCACGTATTTCCTTCGGCCTACCTTCCCTTATATCACACATGAGTATTGCGGCGGGCTTTGGCTCACCTTCACTACACCGCCATACAGCGCCTTCCCCAAGTTCGCGTAACGTTACAGTAACCCTTTTAGGGTCAGTCATCATTATGCTTGCATAAACTTCACCCATGCGCTTTGCCAAAAGCTGTTTTGTGGGGATGGGGTATTTTTTGTTTATTTCTAACTGTAAGTATGGCATTGCTTTGTTTTTAAAAAAGTTTAGTTACTCATTTTTACGGCACTAATAATAACGGACAGCCGCAGTAATTCATTACGGATGGGATGTTACTGTCAAAATATAGTGACACCATATTTTTATCGACATGGTTACCCATAACCACCATCCACACGGCATTTTCAGCAACCAACTCTGAAATTGTTTCTACCACCGGACCAGTCCCTTTCTTAGAAGTAATAACGATTTCAGCCCGGTTAATTACAGATAACTTTGATCTAAGATATTGAGTAAGGAGATCCAAACGCTCATTACTTTTAAGGTCCATTTCGGCAATTTCTTTATCGGGGGATATTCTTTCACCAGTTATGACTGACGCCTCAATAGATATGATGGAGTTGTATATCAGTATATCAGCATTATTATTGATTGCTAATTCAAGCGCCATATCTGCCGCGCGTTCGGCCCGTTTGGAAAAATCTGTCAGCAGAAGTATTATCTTTTTAATTGTCATATCACTTGATTGTTAAATGCTTTTGGAATACCATAGTCAATACTTGTAAGTTTAAAGTCGGCATAATACAACGTACCCTGCTTTAATTGCCATGCTGCTATTATGGCGTGAGGAATAACCACGTCATTTTTATTTAGGTAACCAGAAAGTTTAGCTATCCATGTTTTCAATCCACTATCTCCCATGTTTCGCCTTGTTTCAAGTTGTGCAATCTCGTTCATCTCATTAAAAGAAACTTTATAATACACCTGTAATCCCCGATATCGAAAAACCAGCTTAGCAGTGCTGTTGTCAATCGGTTCCCAAGTCAGATATTCATTTGGTAAAAGGCTGGTAGGAAACCAAACGCTTTCGCCGAGCCACCTAAGTAATTCACCTTGGTTATATTTGCTACCCCTACCGCTAATTACGCTATAGATATCAAAAATACCCACGTCAAGTCCGCCCTTACCCTTTATATAATAGTCTTTAGCAGTAAGTGTGTTGGTTTTCCCTTGCCATAAAAAACCTGGTGTGTTAGTAGTAAAATATTCTTCGCCAAGTATATTTACCCATTTTTTACCGACTCCGGTTTTAAATTTGCCGCCATGCCTTAAACGGACAAAATTGATGTAAGGCTGACCTTGCTTTAAAACATGCCTAAAGTATCGTTGCACCGGCGGGGGCAATCCTTCCAACTGGCTATGGCGAAAGAATTTAGTGGAAGTTGCGGAGGATGAGAATAGTTGCTTTATCTGTTTATGAAAGCACCACGATGCCCTGGCCTTTATCGCCCATAATATTGCAAAAACCGCTGTTGAAATTATTAGGGTAATTATCATTCAATGCTGGGTAAGTTGCGCCCTGTTGTATTCGTAATTCATTCTTGCAATGTGCAATACCGATATCTCTTGTGGGCATTCCACCTCGCACGCTTCGGTATTAGTACAGTGGCCAAATCCTTCTGTATCCATTTGGTCTACCATAGCTATAACCCGTTCTGTTCTTTCAACTTGCCCTTGCGGCAATAAAGCCAGCTGCGTGATCTTGGCTGAAGTAAATAGGTCCGCGCTGGAGTTTTTACACGTAGCCACGCAAGCTCCACAACCAATGCAGGCTGCCGCGTCAAATGCCGCTTCGGCAATATCATGCGATACCAATAAGGCGTTAGCTTCAGATGTTTCGCCGGTTGATGCCGAAATGAACCCGCCCGCCTGGATAATCTTATCAAATGAATTCCGGTCAACTTTTAAATCCCGGATAATCGGGAATGCCGCTGCACGGAATGGCTCGATGTAAATAGTATCTCCATCTTTAAAACTGCGCATGTGCAGTTGGCAAGTGGTAGTGTGAGTGAGGGGGCCGTGTGCCCGACCATTGATCATCATCCCGCATTGTCCGCAAATACCTTCACGGCAGTCGTGATCAAACTCCACCACCCGTTCGCTTTTTTGGATCAGCGATTCGTTCAGCAGATCCATCATTTCCAGAAAGGACATATCCGGTGAAACATCATCCAATTGGTAATCTTTCATTCCGCCAGTTGCCGCAGGATTATCCTGTCGCCATATCTTCAAGTGTATTTTCATGATCGGAATTATTTATAGCTTCTAATGGTTAAGGATACATTTTCAAAAACGAGCGGTTCTTTGTGCAATTCGTGATCAACATCCGAGCCTTTCCATTGCCAGGCCGAGACGTAACAGTAATCCTGGTCATTGCGCAAAGCCTCGCCATCCGGAGTTTGATACTCCTCCCTAAAGTGCGCGCCGCATGACTCTTCGCGACTTAGGGCGTCTTCACACATCAGTATGCCCAGTTCAAGGTAATCAGCAACGCGCCCGGCTTTTTCCAGTTCGCTGTTTACGGTATGGTCTCCTGTTATTTTCAATTCTTTATAAAATTGATCTTTTAACTGCCGGATATGTACAATAGCTTTTCCCAAACTTTCTTTGGTGCGTGACAGGCCACAACCATCATAAAGTAATTTGCCCAATGTTTTATGAAAGTGATCAGCAGATAAATGCCCGTTGATATTTAAGAATCGCTGTAATTGCGCTGTTACCGCGTGTTCGGCTTCAACAAAAGCAGGGTGGTCTGTTGTGATTTTCTCGGTATTTAGCTCTCCCGCCAAATAATTAGGAATACTATAAGGGGCTATAAAATAACCGTCAACTGACGCCTGCAACAATGAGTTAGCGCCAAGGCGATTAGCCCCATGATCGGCAAAGTTGGCTTCACCCAAAGCAAATAAACCGGGTATGGTGGTCATTAGTTCATAATCCACCCATAACCCGCCCATTGTAAAGTGTGCCGCTGGCGAGATCAGCATAGGTTCTTGGTAAGCATCCACCGCGTTTATCTTATCATACATTTTAAACAGATTGCTGTATTTTTCTTTGATCTTTTCTTTGCCCTGTTCTTTAATGGCCTTTGAAAAATCGAGGTATACAGCGTTTTTCATAACACCTACACCGCAGCCCGCATCAATGCGTTCTTTAGCTGCTCTTGATGAAATATCCCTGGGAGCCAGGTTGCCAAAGGTTGGGTAACGGCGCTCTAAATAGTAATCTCTTTCTTCTTCAGGAATATCATTGGGTTTTCTTTCGTCATGCGCTTTTTTAGGCACCCAGATCCGCCCATCATTCCGTAAAGATTCCGACATCAACGTTAATTTAGACTGATGCTCGCCCGATTGCGGTAAACAGGTTGGATGAAACTGGATCCAGCTCACGCCCGACATGAATGCGCCTTTTTTATGAGCCCGCCAGATAGCGGATGTGTTGCAGCCCATGGCAAGGGTAGACAAATAATAAACTTTTCCATAACCACCGCTTGCTAGTACCACTGCATTGGCCGCATGACTTTCTATCTCCCCGGTTACCAGATCACGGGTGATAATGCCCCTGGCTTTTCCGTCGATCACAACCAGGTCAAGCATTTCATGCCGAGTATAAGTTTTTACTTTGCCTGCACCAACTTGCCTCATTAAAGCTTGGTAAGCCCCTAACAGTAACTGTTGACCGGTTTGCCCGCGGGCATAAAAGGTCCGGGATACTTGCACTCCGCCAAAAGAACGGTTGCTAAGATACCCGCCGTATTCTCTTGCAAAAGGTACTCCTTGTGCAACGGCCTGATCGATCAGGTTGGCTGAACATTCCGCCAGCCGGTAAACATTTGCTTCGCGCGAACGAAAATCGCCGCCTTTGATCGTATCAGAAAACATGCGGAATACACTGTCTCCATCATTCTTATAATTCTTCGCTGCGTTAACGCCTCCCTGCGCGGCAACGCTGTGCGCCCTGCGGGAGGAATCCTGGAAGCAAAAAGATTTTACGTTATAGCCCAATTCACCCAGTGATGCGGCGCATGAGGCTCCGGCAAGACCGGTTCCAACAACGATCACATCCAGTTTTTTGCGATTAGCAGGATTTACTAGCTTAACGTGTTCTTTATAATTATCCCATTTATCGGCCAGGGGGCCATCGGGTATTTTTGATTCTAACATCATAATCAGTTATTAAAATAGACAACAATGGGTATCAGCATAAACCCGCCGGTGATCAAAGCGGTAAATATCCAGCCGGTATAACGCACCATCTTTACATATTTTGGATGGTAAAGTCCGAGCGTTCTGGCAGCGCTAAAAAAGCCATGCAATAAATGAAAGCCTAAGGCGACGAATGAGATCTCATAAATGAGGATATACCACCATTGATGAAAGGTCAACACCACTACGGAATACATATCCTTATTTCCCTTGTCATCCAAAGCCATCGTGGTAAATTCGGACGCATACCAAAAGTCTTTTAAGTGAATCACCAGGAATATGAGGATCACTGTCCCCAAAACGCCCATATTCCGGCTGTTCCACGGGCTAACATCCGCGCGTTTATCGTACACATATTTAGCACCGTTGGCTTGCTGTTTTTTGCGGGCGAGTATCAACGCATATATTGAGTGGGCAACTATAGCTATCAATAGCACCCATGAGATGAATTTAATGAGCAGATTACCTGATAACAGATGAGAATACCAGTTGAATTGCTCCTTAGCTTCAACAGCCGGCAACAACAACTGCAGGTTGCCAAGCAAATGTATCACTAAAAAAAAGCAGAGGAACAGCCCTGTTGCCGCCATAGCGAGCTTATATTGTATAGTTGTTTGTTTCATAATTTAAAGCTTAGCGGCTACCATAAACCAATCACTTTCCACCAGATACCACCCACAACGAACCAAACTAACAGAAACAGCACACTCATGAAAAAACCCTGTTTCCACCAGTCCTTCATATCCACGTAAGTGCTGCCAAAAAATATAGGTGCAGGACCGTGTGCGTAATGTGTTAATGAGCCCATTAAAGTAGCACAGGCTCCTAAGAAAATAGCCAGCATAGTGCCCGGAATGCCTACAGCTATACCTACTGTAAGAAATACAGAAAACATAGCCGCGCATTGCGCTGTAGCACTGGCAAACATATAATGACAGTAGGAGTAAACGATGATGATGAGCGGGAAGGCGACCTGCCAACTCAAATGCCCCAATTCCGCGCCTACAAGCTTGCCAAACCAGCCAATCAGACCGAGCGAATTGAGGTAAGACCCCATCATCACCAGAGAAGAGAACCAAACAATGGTATCCCATGCACCTTTTTCAGATTTTACATCATCCCAGGTAAGTACTCCGCAGAGCAGCAGGATACATAAACCGATTAGCGCACCGGTTGTAGCATCAATAGACATTAGGTTTCCAAAGATCCATAGCACCAGCAAAATAATGAAGGTGGCTACCATCATCCATTCATGCACGCTTACCGGCCCCATTTTTTTTAATTCCTGAGCTGCAATAGCTGGGGCTTCCGGTGTCTTTTTGAGTTCGGGCGGATAGACTTTGTACAAAAACAAAGGGATCAATAAAAAACAAACCAAACCCGGTACCGCTGCGGCTAATGCCCAGCCTCCCCAGGTAATGGTCACTCCCAAGTCTTTGGCGAATTTCTGCGCCATAGGATTACTGGCGGTAGCTGTCAGGAACATTACAGACGTGATCATATTCGCATTATAGCTACTCAACGTTAGGAATGCGCCGATCTTGCGGTGGGTTTCCGGTTGCTCCGGCGTTGAGCCCATATTGACAGCGACAGACTTCATTATAGGAAAAATCACCCCGCCTGCACGGGCCGTATTACTCGGTATAGCAGGGGCGAGGATCAGGTCGGCTGTATTTAAACCGTAGGCAAGGCCCAAGGTGCTTTTACCAAATAGTTTAATAAAGTTGTAGGCCAGACGGGTCCCCAAGCCGGTTTTAATAAATCCACGGGCAATGAAAAATGCCAGACCGATCAACCAGATGGTGGAGTTACCGAAGCCACTCAATGCATTCTTTATAGATGCTACCGTATCTCCGGGAGCCAATACCTGTGTAGCGGCGCAAACGGTGATGCCCAGCATCGCCATAGTACCCATGGGCGCTGCCTTTAAAATAATACCTGCAATAGTTGCTACAAAAATGGCTAGCAGATGCCAGGCATTGGGCTTAACCCCCTCCGGTACGGGTATGAACCAGATTGCCAGTCCGATCAGTAAGGTAATGGCAAGGCTTTTTAAGTTAATATCTTTCATAGTTTGATGTTAAAAGCGTACTTGTAATTGCAGGTAAGCGAGATTATGATTATTGGCAGTGGTTAATGGTATAGTACGCTGATACATATCTATAGACACGCCTAATTGCAGGGCCGCGTAGAAATCGTCAGCAAAGATCAGAGAGACATTTGGAATAATTGTCTGCCTTGAATTATGGGCAAGCTTATAGTTTTCATTAAAATATTCATAACGCGAGGAGAACTCAATAGCCCTTACGCGCCGCATATTGTAATTGTAACGCAGGATAGGAAATATGTAAAAACCCTGCATTCTAACATCTTGCAATAGCGGTTTTACTGTTAATGAATTGTAGAGCGCGAAATTCGTCCCCGTTTTATATTCCCCACCTAATGATACCTCCCAGCGCTCGTTCAGCACCATCCTGCTTTTTATATCTACGCCTAACGCGTTGCCGTTGCCCGCCCCTAAACTACCCTGCGCAGCATTTACACCAATTGTTATTCCTTTTAGTACATCGGCCTCTAAGCGCCCGTAAACATTTTTTGTATTGTCGTTATCAGTGGCCTGGTTGCGGTTATTGCCATTGTAGGCACCCGCATAATAGCGCAATATCCCGCTCTCATTGATATTACCAAACACAGCAACGCCAGTCTGGAAACTTTGCCAGCCACTTGCACCAAAGGCGTAGTATTGATTAGAATAGTCCAGGGTTCTGATGATATCATTCTGTACTACGTCCTCAATTCCAAAAAAAGGTCTGAACTGGCCGGCCTGAACATTAAAATGTTTATTGAGGGTGTATTTGATATAGGCGTTCTCTAAAACCCTGTTGGAAGGGTCGCTGCTAAATTCCGCGAAATTCATCAGCAGATTAGCCGAAAAGTGATCGTTTACTGTTCCTTTTGCGGCAAGACGAACCCGCTTTAACATAAAAGTATTTGTGATCTTACCGGTAGCAGCAGTGGGGTCGAAGTTCTTCCCATTTACATCCACATTGGGCGTAAGCGAACCCAGGTAGCGGGTTTGCAACAAGCCAAAGAAAGAGATCGAGCGTTTGTAGGCAGAGAAGTTGGTGATCGTATCTGTATTGCTCAAAATAGGGTCAGCGGATTGCTGCGCCTTTGCGGTCATCCCGATAGCTAACAACAAGATCATAAGAGGTAAATAAATATTTTTCACTTGAGAGATGTAAATTGTAGGTGATAAAAGGAGATGCTATAAGGTGCCCACCATATTCGCGGGGTTCACCCAAAGATCAAATTGCTCGTGGGTTAGTAGTTTTAAAGCGATAGCCGACTCCCGCAGGGACAGATTTTCCTTCATCGCTTTTTGTGCGATCTTGGTGGAATTTTCATAACCAATATGCGGATTCAACGCGGTAACCAACATCAATGATGCTTCCAGATGCTTTTTAATGCCGTCGTAATTCGGTTCAATTCCCCTGACGCAATGTTCTTCAAAAGAGACACATGCTTCACCGATAAGGCGTGCAGATTGAAGGAAATTAGCCGCCATAACGGGCTTAAAAACATTTAATTGAAACTGCCCGTTAGAACCGGCAATGGTGATAGCGACATCATTTCCCATTACCTGGGCAGCCACCATGGTTACCGCTTCGTTTTGGGTAGGGTTGATCTTGCCCGGCATAATAGATGATCCCGGTTCGTTCTCCGGCAGGTGTATTTCACCAATGCTGCAACGTGGCCCGGAAGCCAGCATGCGGATGTTATTGGCGATCATCATCAGGGATACGGCTATCTGTTTCAAGGCACCATGACTTTCTACAATAGCGTCGTGTGCAGATAATGCTTCAAATTTGTTATCAGCTGTACGGAACGGAAGATTGGTGAATTTTGCAATGTATTCCGCTACCTTCACATCGTAGCCCGCCGGTGTGTTCATGCCTGTGCCAACGGCTGAGCCGCCAAGTGCCAATTCAGCAAGGTGGTCGAGGGTGTTTTTTAAAGCTTTCAGTCCATGATCCAGTTGAGACACATACCCTGAGATCTCTTGGCCAAGCGTGAGGGGCACTGCATCCATTAAATGGGTTCGTCCTATCTTAACCACGTCTTTAAACGCTACAGATTTTGCTTTTAAAGTATTCCGTAGCTTTTCAATGCCGGGTATGGTAATATTAACCAGCATTTTGTATGCGGCGATATGCATCGCCGTTGGAAAAGTATCGTTGGATGATTGTGATTTGTTAACGTCATCGTTAGGGTGGACAACCGTTTTCCTGTCACCTAAGCAGCCACCATGAATAACATGAGCGCGATTGGCGATCACTTCATTGAGATTCATATTTGATTGCGTACCCGAACCTGTTTGCCAGATGACCAGCGGAAATTCCTCTGCCATTGTACCCTCCAATATCTCGTCACATACCATCGAGATCAGGTCTCGCTTTTCGGCTGTCAAAACGTTTAAGTCGGTATTTGCAAAGGCAGCTGCCTTTTTAAGGTAGGCAAGAGCTTCAATGATCTCCAACGGCATGGATGCCTTTGGCCCGATCCTGAAATTGTTTCGGGATCGCTCAGTTTGGGCACCCCAATATTTTTCGGCAGGTACCTGCACATCGCCCATTGAGTCATGTTCGGTTCTGAAAGTTTGATGGGTATCGCGGCTATCTATCGTTAATGTTGGCATAAGACATACTGTTAATTGTATGCCGTAAAGGTGGACTAATCAGCGGCTGCGCTTTTGTCCGTCATCATCATTGACAATGATGGTGATCACGAATGGTTACTAAAGCTGATCCAATTGATCGATGACGTTAGCGGCCATATCTTGTAAGATACTTGCGTGGCTTTCAGGTGTGCAATGGGCTCGGATAAGTACATGAGCCACACCCATTTCAGAGAGCCTGATGGCCAGCTCATCAGCTACAGTCATTTCATCTGTGACGATCACCGCCTGTTTATCTGCCGCGTAGAATAAGGTTGCTTCAGACAGCGGGTTAGCGATCAGGGTGATATCGTGTTTCTTTTGATTGGCCGTAGCCAAAAATTCTCTTTCACAGGTTTGTATGCCGTAAGCTATTACTTTCATTTCTTTAATATATCAGCAAATTTATCGTTTACTATCGGTCGTGTTTTGTGGGCGGACATCAATTGAGGTGATACGCATCAGTTTTTCATTTTCGTCAATCGTTCCAGATCAAGTATGGTCAGAATATTACCTTTTTTCGAGATCAGTCCTTCCTCTTTGAAATCTGACAAGGTACGGCTGACGGTTTCAGTTGCCATGCCCGCCATTGCGGCCAGGGTTTCCCGGGCGGCGTTAAATTCCGGTGATCCATTACTGCCCCGATAAAGCCTTAACAAAGCTTCTGCCATTTTCTTTCGTACTGAGTTGTAGGCCAACTGCAATAGTAATTCTTCTTTTTCGCGGATATCATTGGCCAGTATCTTAATAAATTCACGGGATACGGCAGGGTATAGGTTTAAGAGTTCATCCAGTTCATTTTTAGGAATGTGGCATATTACGCAATCTTCCAGCGCAGTAGTCGTATCTGTATAGGCCCCGCCGGAAAGGCCCGCGTTAACGCCAAAATAGTCGTCGCTGGTGTAAATCCCGGTCATCAGTTCGCGCCCTTCACCGTCCATTCTGATTGCCTTCGCCTGGCCACTGATCATCAGGTACAACCCGTTACCCGGATCGCCTTCATAATAGATCACCCGACTTTTTTTGAACACCCTGTTCCTGTGCTCAGTTATGGTTTTTCTGAGTTCCGCCAGACCGTCGCTTTTAGACAGGATGCTTTGTAATTTTTCAAAAGCGCTGCTGTAAAAATGTTCCTGCCCTTCTTTATTCTTTAACCGCCCTACGATGGAATTCAACATTTCGGCTGCATTAAAGGGCTTGGTCAGGTAATCATCAGCGCCCAGGTCCATCCCTTTACGGAGGTCCAGATGTTCGGCTTTGGCAGTTAAAAAAATAAATGGTATAGCGCTGGTTTCTAAACTTCTGCGCAAAATTTTCAGAACGCCGTATCCATCCATTTCCGGCATCATTATATCACAAAGGATCAGATCAGGAATTATTTTCAGCGCCAGTTCAACACCTTTTTTTCCATCGGCAGCCTCGGAAACTTCGTAACCCGCCAACTGCAATATTTCTTGGATATTTTCCCGGATAACTCTATTGTCTTCAATAACCAGTATTTTTTTCATGCCGCAGGAAATAAGATAACAAATGTGGTACCGTGATTGATATCGCTTTCAAAGTTGACCGAGCCGTTCATCAGGTCAATATAACGGGCAACAATATTGAGGCCAAGACCAGTGCCGGGAATTTCGCCGGTATTGTGCGCCCGGAAGAAGGCCTCGAACAAATGCTTTTGATCGGCTTTAGGAATGCCGATGCCATTATCCCTGATCGTTATGGTACAACCCTCAGCACTTATTTCCGTGTTGAAATCAATAAACGTGTTCTCTCCTGAATATTTGATAGCGTTGCTAATTAGGTTGACGATGCAGCACTTCAATAAGTTTCGGTCAAGATTAATTATACTGCTTATACCGGTATGTTGATAAATGATGTTTTGGTGCTGCTTGGCCAAAACCTGCATCTCTTCAGTTACCTTTTCAGATAATTTGACGAGATCGAAATCGTGAAAAGCAGGCTGCTCTTTACCTGACTCCAGTTTTTCAAGGGAAAGAAAATCATTGAGGATAGCGGTAAGGCCAATTACACCGGTTTGTATCTTTTCTACGTGGTTCAAGATTCCGGTTGGATTGCAAGGTTCGGCATACAGCCCTATCAGGGATGCGGATAGTGTAATTGCGGTTAATGGGGTTCTGAACTCATGCGAGGCGATAGAAACGAAACGGCTCTTTAATAAGCCCAGCTCTTTTTCCTTGTCAAGTGTTGCGTTCAAATGAGCCTGGGCTTCTTCTAATGCTTTAACGGTTGCTTTCAGCGACATGGTGCGGTCATCGACCTCTCGTTCCAGTTGAACCGCATAATCTCTCAGTTGCTGCTCCGCTTCTTTTTCACGGCTAAGGTCATGTATAAAGCCAGTGTAGATCTTCCTTCCCGAATACTGTACTTCGCTTAAACCAAGGCGGAACGGGAAAATAGTTCCGTCCTTTTTTAACCCCATAACTTCCCTGCCTATACCGATCATATGGGCTTTGCCGGTACGTTGGTACGGCTCCAGATATTCATCGTGCTGCGCTTTGTCCGGCTCGGGCATCAGCATGGCTATGTTATTGCCGATTGCCTCATCAGGGATATAGTCAAAGAGTTTGCACGCGGAAGGATTTATGGATTCTATCTTGCCCCGCTCATCAATCGTGATGATACCATCGATAGCGTTATCAATAATGGCAAATAACAGGGCTGCTTTTTCCATATAAACAATTAAGGTATAACCTCATTGTTATATCTGCTGCAAATATCCACTATAAATAATGGATATAGGTTACTTAATTCATGCTTTAAAATGATCTTCATCATTCTAAGGCGACTTATACAACAAATGATCTTAATCATGACAGCGTCTTATATTTATACGCAACACTACTGTTGCCAGGGATTATTATTACTAATAATAATATATAGTTGTCTTGGAATGAAACTTAATGCGTTGTCATCGCTTGTGTAAGCCTATGGAAACTATTAAAAATGTAAAACCGCTCAGCGCCGAAAAACTGTATGACCTGTTAAAAACAGAATTCGCTGATTATATTAATGAAAAATTAGGTTCGAACCTATCTATCGAATATGCTCATGTATATGATGTGATCAATGTATTGTTCCCTGAAGTTATCGAGGGCCCGGCATTAACCATAACAGTCACCGACGAAGAACTAACAGTAACCGTCCATGCAGTGGATTCAGACTACAATACTGATCTGCTCGAAGATCATTTGATTGGATTCCTAGAGATACAAGCATGTTAATACTGGAATATTTGTATGATTGGAAAGGTTGATAATGTTTCGCGTCTGATCAGTCAACAGACTCATTCCACAATTTTTCAAATTCTTCTGTTGCGAATTTCACCTCGGGGTATTCCGTTAGTTGAACATTGAATTTGTAATTATAGAAATCGCCGCCTCCTATTCCAGCATCTGTTAGGTTTGACGATCCTGTAATGGTTGTTGCAGGAGTGTGCTCGTTAAAGGGTTCTGGTTTTAAAATATAAACTTTAGCATGGATTTTCTTTTCCGGATGAGCCTTAACTTCAATTTTTCTTTCAATCAGGTCGTCAATAAAACAAAGAATTCCTCTTTCCGTTTCCTTGTCATAACTGGCTTTTTCTATGTCTTTTTGAATTTTAGATATGAAATCTTGTTTAGTATTTTCATGATTTTTGAAAAACTCCAATCCTTCCTTCTGAGCATCTGCGAGCATTTTATCAATGTTAATGCCAACCAAAATTCTAATTTTCGGCACTTTGTTTAAAAATGGTCTGATGCGGAAATAACCTGATGCCCGAACGTAGTCTACTAAAGCGTCAAAGTATTGTATATTGGGATTATATTTAAAAACACCTTCAATTTTTTTTATTAGGGTATTTTCTTCGCTGTTGGTAAAAAACTTGTACTCATTTCATTAGCTGAGTTTAATAAAACTTATGGGTAACTAATATATGTAAGATTTATGTATTCCATCATTGTATTCTCCCAAAGTAGTATTGATATTTTACGACGTTAAAATCGATGAAAAAAAGATGTCTTAGAAAATAAAAAGCAGCAATAATCCCAGGCAATGAGGCAGTGGCTTTTGTCGCTGACGCTAAGTCTAAGTTATAAAAGATGAGTCACACCAGACCTCTTGCTTTACTCGCAACCACCTTAGTTGCTCTTCGGTGGTTTGGACGGCTCGATTTTGGTCTTTTATTTCCGCATTATATTGAAGTACGAATGACAACTAACAGGTTATAAATGCTGTTATTTGAAGGATAAATAATCTAACAATGTTTTGTTAAATGATATATTGCTTTGACTGTTGGAAGTTTTTATAAATTACAGATATACCAAACCCACCTTCATTTACTACTGCTTTGTTTTCTTTCATGTTTTCTTCCATAATTGCTCGCGTATAGATAAAGTGGTGAAAGCGTAACATGCCATCAATAACCTCGGCATTTGCCTGGCGGTAAAATATGAGATCGCTATCCTCGTCAAACAACATTTCTCTGCCAGCCTCGCAAGTAAAACTAAGTTCAGACCCATCAGAAGTCTCCAGATAGATAGCATTTTTACCATTCTTCCAGTTACCCTGTGTCCACTCGGGGGCATTTAACGAATATTCAAAGTGTTGATTATTTACCAGATGTGCGCGTTGTGGATTTTCAGACCCATTAGTGAAATTGTCAATTACAGCACCTCGTTCAAAACTAAAATCTTTATACAAAAAAAGGATCTCCGATTCAGAAGGTTTGATATAGTTCACATACAGCCCTTCTAAATTAGAAGTTGGCAAAGTAAAACGTTCGCTATCATCATGTCTTAGATATTTTAAAAACTCAAAATCTTCAATCAGTATCCGCCTTACGCCAATTAATTCTAAGCGATTAACGAAATCATAGTCTTCAAAACCGTGTTTGTTCATCCGCTCATCAAAACCGTTTATTTTCAAAAAATCGCTTCGCTTTACACAAACCTTGCCTAAAACATCACCAGGGGGACTATAATTTTTTTTGGTTTTATGAAAGTCTATTGGTGTAAGTACAATATTGTCGTCGTCGTTGAAGCTATCGTTAACGTATTTAGCAAATCCTGCACCTGTGAAATAGTCGGCCCAAATGCTGCATACTATATCTCCCGTAGCTAATTTGAAGGCCAAATTTTTTGAGTGACTCGGACTCCACGATTCAGGGTCTGTAGTTTTATAATAAACAATCCGGCCTGTTTTAATGTGTTCAGCAAGGTTTTGCATTACCCATTCTTCCATGCCATCCTTTGAGTTATAGTCCAGCACTACAAATTCAAGGTTCTCGTATTCAGCATTGTCTAAAATATTTTGAATAAGCGTTTGCTTTAATTGATGCAAGCGGTTCATGCAAACCACGCAGAATGATATTTTAAAATTCTTGTGGTTCATTTATCGTATACCCTTGGTAATGCTATTTAAAATGCGGCTTTGCAGACTGACATCCTCTGTAATTACCTGCGCTTCACCGGTCATCCAGTTGGCTAATCGAATATTTTTGTACGCAGCAGCATCATTGTCAAAAGATATTTTAGCTACGAAGAAACCATTTTTCGCAGGCTCATTTGCTACATAGTCTATTTTGCCTTTTAGCGGGCCATATTTTTCTGACGGGTAGTTGCTTAAATTGATAAGCACATCCTGCCCCTTTTTTATTTTGCTGACGTTAGTTTGTGTGATCTGAATAACACCAAAATATTGTTCATTATGCGGGTGGATACGGAACATTTCTTGATTTGACAGGATAGCTGCTCCTGCTTGTATGATTGCTGAAAAACCAGTTATGCCATCCTGCGGAGCTTTCAAAATATAAAGTTTCCTATCTGATATATTTTGAATTTCAACCAAAGCCTGTCCGTTTTTTACCGGCTGATCTTTATTTACAAACACTCGCGTTATTATGCCCGACGTGTTAGCGACAACTGAAGATGTATTACCCAATGACTGCAATTTTACCGGCGCTTTAACCATATCCGGATAGCGCACCAAAACTGAAATAGCCAGCACAATTAAAAGAACGCCAAAAAATAAGGTAATTCCCCACCTAACTATCCATGAGGGTACTTTGGTTATAATTTCCTGTATATCTTCTGTGTGCCTACCCGGTTCTTCGTTTACATTTTGTACCAAAATACCGTTGGGTGTTATTTTTATAGCGCTTTCTTCAATTTCTTTCATGGTGTTTTTATTACTTGCTTACTAAGAAATGCTGCTCCAATGATTTTATTACAAAATAGTTTAGCATGTCCCGGCCATGCATATTTATACCCAGATGGCTGTAAACTGTTTGAACCCTTAGGTTATAAATGCTCTTCATATTGGAAATGGTATTCGCTTCAGTTTTCCCTGCCGTCAATAGCGCGGTTTTGCAATCACCAATCCAGTCATTTAACCAATTGAGTTCGCTGTCAAATTCTTCGGTTTGAATAACATCATCGGTAATTTCCTTCATCAGACTTAAGTTAGATAATGCATTATCATCGGCTTTAAAATTATCTGTTGAGGGTATAACAGCAAGCAATAGATCCTCATCGTTTAAAAGTTTGTACATAACTTTAACTAATGATATCTGTAGGTAGAAAGCGAAGGTTATTATCGTTTCATCATCAATTTCATCCTGTAAGGCAGTAACTATAATTTTTGAAAGATTTATTGATAGTGTGTGCCGATCTAAGTCATTTAACCCGATAGTTACAGGGGGATACAAGCCATACTGAATGGTATTACTGGTAAAAGGCATAAAAATCCCATCTACAGGAAGCTTAATTGGTGCTTTTTGCAGGTTGGCTTTTTCAAAATAATTTTTTAGGTAGATGTCTGCATTTGTGGCTAATGCGTCTTCATTATCCAAATCGGTAAGTAAACCTAGTCTTATATTTTCGCCGCTTAAATAATTAAATTCTACCTTATAGCCTTTTAACAAATTATTAGCTTGGGCAAAAGGCGCTATAGCGTTGCTTAATACATGATGCCAGTTTGCTTTGCTGCTAAACAGCGAAACGGAAAGCCATATCATCTTGCGCGGTTCCATGCTCTACAACCCCAATTCCAATTGATTTTTAACCAGTTTATAGTATTCGCCTTTTAAGCCAGTCAATTCATGGTGCGTACCCTGCTCAATTATCCTGCCTTTATCCAGCATTATAATATTATCCGCATTGCTTACGGTGCTTAAGCGATGCGCTACTACAACTACTGTTCTTCCGGTGAAAAACTCTTTAAGGTTATCCATTATTATGCGCTCGTTATTAGCGTCAAGGGCATTGGTAGCCTCGTCAAAAAATAAATAATCAGGGTTTTTATAAACAGCACGCGCAATAAGCAGCCGTTGTTTTTGCCCCTGACTGATGCCATTGCCCGCCGAGCCTATTTTGGTTTTAAGCCCAAAGGGTAGTTCGTCAATATAGTCGCGGATATTCGCTACCTTAATAGCTTGTTGTAATTTTTGGGGGGCCGGGGTTTCATCACCTACGGCAATATTATTTTCTATTGTGTCCGAAAAGATAAATCCATCCTGCATAACCGTTCCGCAGGCGCTGCGCCAGGCTTTAAAACTAAGGTTGTCGAGATGGGTATCACCAATTTTTATCTCTCCCTTTTCCGACTGATAAAACCGCAGCAACAACTTAAGTATAGTGGTTTTTCCGCTTCCGCTCATACCAACTATGGCGGTGGTTTTACCGTGGGGTATGGTTACGTTGATCTTCTCCAACACCGGCTCATTACCTGCGCCAGGATACCTAAAAGTTAGATCACTAATGGTGATGGTTCTGCTGGCGGGTAGCTCATGTATCCAGTCTTTTCCAATCGGTTCTTCATCTTCCAACTCATGTACCTCGTTTAATCTCTCCAAACTTATTTTGGCATCCTGATAGCTTTGTACAAACCCCAGCATCTGTTCTATTGGGCTACTTACCTGCCCTACTATATATTGTATAGCCATCATTCCGCCAAGCGTTATATCGCCATCAATTACGGCTTTAACACTTAAAAATGTTATCAGTATGTTTTTTGCCTGATTAATTAATGTTGAGCCACCCTGTTGGTATTGCGTAAGCACCAGATTTTCGACTTTAAATTTAAACAGTGTAGCTTGTATGCGTTCCCATCCCCAGCGTTTTTGCTGCTCGCAATTGTTTAGTTTGATTTCTTGCATGCCGTTAACCAATTCAACAACATTACTTTGATTGTCTGAAGAATTACTAAACTGTTTATAGTTTAGCTCGCGCCTACGCTTTAAAAACAAGGCTATCCAAGAGCCATATATTATGGTACTTATAAGGGATACCATAAAAATGGTAGCATTGTAATAAACTAACACCACTGTAAATATCGCGAGGTTAACAACAGAGAACAATGTATTAAGCGTAGTACCGGTTAAAAAACTTTCAATGCGCTGTTGATCGTTCATGCGCTGCATAATATCGCCGGTAGTTTTGCTCTCAAAATAACTTACCGGAAGTTTCATCAACTTTATCAAAAAATCGGTTAGGATAGAGAGGTTAACCCGTGTACTTATATGCAGCAATATCCACGAGCGTATAAAATTTACACTGGTGCTGCCTATAAAAAGCATTATCTGCGCTATCAGTATCAGGTAAACAAAGCTGATATTACGGGTATTGATTCCGATATCAACAATGGATTGGGTAAGGAAAGGTGTTATCAAAGATAACAGGGTGCCGACACCAAGCCCCATAACCAGTTGGACAAACAGCTTTTTATAAGCGTAGAAGTAGCGCAGGATAGACAGCCAAGATACTTTGCTTTTTTTATCTTCCTCCTGCTCGTAGAATAAAGGGGAAGGACTAAGTAATAATGATACGCCGTCATGTAGCTCCTTGTGGCTGTACCAGTTTTTAGTGAACGTCTTTTCGTCTAATTTCAGTAAGCCGGCTGCCGGATCGGCAATATAGTATTTGTTGTTCCTGATCTTATACAGTACCACAAAGTGGTTTTGCCGCCAATGCAAAATGCAGGGTAATTCGGCCTGTTTTAACTGCGGCAAGTTGAGCTTAGCACCGGTTGTACGCATACCAAGCTTTTCGGCAGCCTCGCTTATGGCCAATAAATTAACACCTCCTTTGTTGATAAAACAAAGGGTGCGTAACTTTTGAATAGAAATATTACGACCATAATACTTTGCCACCATGCGTAAGCTGGTGGGGCCGCAATCCATTTGGTCTTGCTGTTTATAGTATATGAAGCTCAATATTATATGTACAGTTATTCAGATAAAGTTAGAGGTATTGGTTTTACATTATGAAAGGGATTTCACAATTGGCTTATAAATATAAACACAAACAGGCAGTATTCGCAAGTACTTATAAGTCAGTTTTTAATATATTATTTTGATGTGAAATGTAATATGCTGAATTTAGTATACCTAACGAATTTACTTAAATATTATCCTGCAAACCTAACTTATCTACAAATGACCAAAAAGATCAGCGTGTTAGCCCCCGTTAACCTGACGAAAAAAGATGCTTTTTTATTTGAACCTCGTTTATCATATGAATTACCCAGTTTAAAAATAAAAAAGTTAACAGGTCCGTTTATAACAAACTCTGGTATAGTGAGCAATGCAAGGGGATTGGTGAATGAATGTTATCATAATACAATG
>Ga0247817_10000127_pt1 | contig 57185 bp, 63 predicted proteins | sample UWRJL212509R1_FD_178010 | JGI IMG/M metagenome (GOLD analysis project Ga0247817, IMG submission 178010) | Plant litter microbial communities from Arlington Agricultural Research Station in Wisconsin, United States - UWRJ-L212-509R-1 | ecosystem: Environmental > Terrestrial > Plant litter >... | reverse complement strand
CACTTTCAAACGCACTCTTGGCATCAAGCGCTTGAAATTGCTTGTCCTTGAGATTCTTACGTTCATTTTCAGTGAGGGATTTGATACGCTTTACATGACCAAGCGAATCATACAGTGATGCTTTGATAGAGAGAAAGTCATCAAGGTCCTGATAAAATCCTGTTACCGATTCAGCGGAAAGCAGTACGTACGCAGCTCCCTTTTGGTCGAGCTCATTAGTTCGCTTGATGAGCTGTTCCATAGAAGCACGTTCACGGTCGAGTTCGCTTTCAAGTGAATTAATGGCTTCTTCCTTCTTACCAATTTCCTTACTGAGGTTACTGATAGTAGAAATTTGCGTACTGATCTTTGATTGCGCCTTGGAAATCTGGGAAACAAGGGCGTTTACATCCTTCTGGAGCACACCTGTTTTTGATTTCTGCGTATTCAGCTGAGCCTGAAGTTTTGCAAGTGCGGCAGCTTCGATGGCGTAATCAGCACACGCTTGCTTGATATCATCTGTTGCGGGAGCAGCACACACTGCAGGAGTCTGAGCATGCGCAACGGTTGTACTAATAAACGATAGAAAAGAAAATAGTACAAGTCCTAAAAATAATTTTTTACCCATATACATAAGACTCCCAGTATACCAGGAGTCTTACATCGTTTTCTATTGACAGTGAGAAAGAAGTGTTGATTATTCTTCAGATTCTTCTTTCTTTCCTTTTTGTTCTACTTCGATAGCGTTTACATCAAGTACTGCTTCTTCTTTTTCTTCTACAAAGGCGTTCATGAGAGCGACCGCTTCTTCAGGATCAGTAACAAGTGTTACCCCTTTTGGAAGTTTGATATCACCTGCACGAATCTGATCTTCGAGAGTTGCAAGTCCTGAAACGTCTACTTCAAGTGCGTGAGGCATATCACCTGGAAGCGCACTTACTGTTACTTCGTGAAGTGCCTTAACGAGTGTTCCGAGATTACCCTTTTCTGCTTCCGGAGTACCAACGAATTCAAGCGGGATTGCTACTTCGATAGCTACTTTCATGTCAATAATAAGGAAATCCACATGCGTTACCTCACCTGAAAGAGCGTCACGCTGCATGTCATGGATAATAGTAGAGATTTTTTCTCCACCCACCATAAGAGCGATAGCTGAAGTCGTTCCGGCTTCACGGTACACCTTGGTAAATTCTTTTGCATCGATGGCAACAGATACTGCATCAGAACCCTTACCGTAGTACACAGCTGGGATCTTATCAGCGGCCCGAAGGTCCTTTGGGTTCATTGTTCGTTGTTCTGCAGATAATGTAATCATAGTGGCAATACTATACACAATAAGGCATTTTTTGTAAACCTATCAACCAAAATGAAAATAGCGCCTTTCGGGGCTATTTTCATTAGTAATTTACTAGTCTAAGAATATTTACTGTCTTACTGAAGCAATTTCTCCTTCAAGTTTTTCTTTTATTGTTTTGAAAGAAGATGATAATTCAGCATACTGGTCAGCGGATTGTAAATGAGATTTTTCTTCCTCCACGATGTCGCGACCTTTACTTTTCCATATTTCTCCACCTTTTTCTTGATTTCCGGAATAGAAGTACGCCGAAAGTCCTTCCCCGTTGTATTTTTTATCAATATAGTGAAGCATATCTCCATAAGGAATCGTTCCCCCAAGATCCATGTACTGATATCCTTCTTTAACCTTACCCTCTTCGTCAACATCTTTCCATCCAGTTACTACAAACTTGTCTTTATCATGGTCTTGAAAATACCAGTTTTTATAAGTGAATGTATCATCATCTTCACTATCGGTGGCTCCTTTATCGAATTGAATGAGGTTTTTTTCTTTTAATTCTGAAAATAAAACACTAGAAAGACTATCAACCGTGCGGTCGAGTTTTTTTAATTCGTCGAATTGCATTTTATCAATCTTTGACTTGATCAATGTACCGTCAATGTTATTTTCAGCTTTTTCGTGATTTCCTACTGTCTGAGCTTCACTTGAAAAACTAGATAACAACAAAGAGCCTGTTGCAACTCCCAACATTGCTATTTTTTTGAGACTCTTTGTAATTCTTTCTTTTAAACTTTTTTCTTCTGATTCTATGTTCTCAATAGTTTCCTGTGTAGGTTCTATGGAAGGCATTCGTTCATTAAACATGTATATAAATTAATTAGTATTTCTTGATAATAAATTATTTCAAGAATTATATCACTTATTTTTACGAAGTATGTTTTGTATTATGAGTATCTACCAAGTGCGCCTTGATGTAGTCGAATGATCCTCCGACTTTCTTGCCTGGGTTGAAGATGTTCAACGGATCCATGATTGCTTTTACCTGCTCAAAGAATCTGATAATCTCAGGACTATACATATATGAGAGGAACGGTGTGCGGATGATACCGTCATTGTGTTCAGCGGTGGTCGAACCTTTATACTCTGCGACAAGGGTGTACACTTTTTCTGAAACATCAAGGATAAGATCCCCTGAGAGCGGATTATCAAGGTCCATCAATGGAATGATGTGGAAGTTTCCGTTTCCTGCGTGTCCCGCAATAGTATAAATAAGCTTGTTATCATCCAATATTTTCTGAAGACGCGGAAGAAATTCCGGCAAGTGATGCGGGTTCACGATGATATCGTCAATAAATGGTGCGGTGCGCTTTCCTTTCACATGTTTGCGGAGCAAATTGAAACTCTCGCGACGAATCTTCCAATACTTTTCTACTTCTGCAGCATTCTTTGCCACATGAGTCTTATATCCAAATTTCTTTACAGCAAGTTTAATCTTTTGTGCACGAGCGTCGAGCTCTGCCACATTGTCTCCGGTAACTTCCGCCATGAGAATGAGTTTTGGTACGCCACCGGTTAATACCTGAATCATGTCAGGGATAAATTGAATGCCGAGCTTGATCGCAGCCCAGAATCCAAGCTGCTTGAAGAAATCAAACGCAAACTTGATCGCAAGCTTCATACTGTAGTCGTCATAACTTTCGAAACTTTCTGGTTCAAACTTCATGATTTCGTCTACCACCTCTCCGAGTCGAGATATGGTTGGCATGTAAAGCACTACCATGCGTGAATATTTTGGTACCGGCACGATACCAAGCGTCGCTTCGGTCATGATGCCGAGTGTTCCTTGTGCACCGACAAAAAGCTGGTTCAAATCAAAGATCTCTGTTTCTTTATTCCATACGTTCCAGAGATAATACCCGGCTGAGTTTTTAGTGACGTTCGGTCGTGCCGCCTGGATCAAGTCATAATTTTTGTCGAGAAGCTTATAGAGCTGCTTGTACACCAATCCTTCAAATGTTTTCTCTTTCATCTTTGCCTTGAGTTCTACCAGTGTAAGGGGTTTAACCAGATATTCATTACCATCGGCAAATACTACCTTCTGTTCTCGCACATAGCGCTCCACCTTTCCGTATTTGATAGTTTTCTCTCCACCTGAATTATTCGCGACCATTCCGCCGATAGCATTAAGTTCTTTTGAAGCAGTGTATGCGGGCATGATGCGACCGCGCCTGAGTGTCGCCTTTTCAAAATCGCGATAATACACACCAGGTTGCGCGATACCCTTTTCATCATCGACGCTTACGAGCGTGTTCATGTATTTGGTGAAATCCATGATGAGAGAATCATTCAATGGTCCGCCTGACATATCGGTCCCGGCACTGCGAGCAGTCACCGAAAGCGTCGGGTCTGATTCTTTGTGTTCACTGATGTAGCGAACCACTGCTTGCACATCCGCACTGTCTTTAGGAAATACTACCGCTTCTGGATGCACGATAAACAAGCTCGCGTCACGAGCGTACTTCTCTAGCGTCACATCGTCTGCATACACTTCTCCTTGGATTTTCTTTTGTAAGTCTGAAACATTCAGCATGGCTATTGTGGGATGTTATTAAATATTTTTAAATTCTTCGTGACAACCGCTTCCATGGCAAGTGACCCGACACTTCCATATTTATACGGCGCAATATCATCAGGATGAGTGATGAGCCAATTACGGACAGTTTCGGTATAGGCACGGCGGATTTCGGTGTTGACGTGAACGATCGCAATGCCTGCTTCTATTGCAAGGGCGAAGTCCGCATCATTACCCGACCCTCCATGAAGAACCAAGGGGGCACTAAGTGTCGCTGATAACGCCTTGATCGATTCAATATTGAGGCGTGGTTTTGCAGCGGCTTTCAGCATGCCGTGAAATGTACCTACAGCAGGAGCCAGAGCATCTGCCCCGGTTTCTTCCATAAAACGTTTTGCGTCCGTTGGGCTCGTGATTACAGCCACACCCTCAGGTGCAACATCACGCATCATCGATCCTTCACCGATATATCCGAGCTCTACTTCAACCAGAATGTCTCGCCCTGTCTCTGTGCTTACTTGTCGCGCATAGTCTACGCATTGTTTTGCGATTAGTACGTTTTCTTCAAACGGAAGTTTTGCCCCGTCATAAATCACCGCATCAAACCCTGCATCAATACAGGCTTTTACGGTTGCGAAACTATAGTGGTGATCAGCATTCAAAAAAATAGGAATATTCCACTGTTCGCGAATGGTTTTTACCAGTGCAACAGCAGCATGAGTACCGATAGCTTCTTCCTCGCCTTCTGAGAGACCCACAATAACAGGTACATTAAGGGTACGGGCAGCGCGAGCGATAGCATACAACCCTTCTATATTAGAAAAATTAAAGTGACCAATAGCGACCTTTTTTTGTTGCGCTTCCTTGATGTACTGCCGAAGGGTATTCATACGTTCAATTGTAACATAATGCTATACTTGCCTCATATGAATGAACAAATAGATTTTCTCGCTATCGGCGACACGGTAACAGATGCATTTATCAAATTACGAGATGATCAATCATGGATTGAAACTGACAACCCTGAACACTCAAAAGAGCTTGTCATGCGCTTTGGTGACAAACTCCCCTATGAAGATGTGGAGGTTGTTGCTGGTGTGGGAAATAGCGCGAATGCGGCAGTATCTGCGCACCGCCTCGGACTTCATGCTGCACTCCTCACCAATGTCGGAGATGACGCATTTGGGAAAGAGCAGTTCGACACACTTGCTGCACAGGGAATCGATACCCGCTACATCATCACGCACGAAAACATGAAGTCCAACTACCACTACGTGCTTCGTCGAGGCGCCGAGCGTACCATTTTGGTAAAACACACACTCTTCCCTTACACTTTACCTGAGTTTACTCTAGCACCTAAAGCAATTTACTTAAGCTCGCTTGCCGAAAACTCTCGTGAGTTCCACCAAGAAATCGCTGCCTATGCTGCGAATCACCCTGAAACCAAACTCGTGTTCCAGCCAGGCACATTCCAAATCTCTCTTGGAAAAGAAGTATTGAAAAACGTGTATGTGCAAAGCTATCTTTTCTTCTGTAACAAAGAAGAAGCACAAAAAATACTTGGCTCTAGTTCAGCTGATATCAAAGAATTGCTTTCCAACCTTCGCGCACTTGGTCCAAAGATCGCAGTGATCACCGACGGACCGGAGGGAGCGTACGTGGATGACGGCACTACCGTATGGCACGGAACTATGTATCCTGACCCAAAGGCACCGGTTGACAGAACTGGTGCCGGAGACTCATTTGCAAGTACGTTCACCGCGGCACTGCTTCTCGGCAAAACAATTCCTGAAGCCCTGCAATGGGGACCGATCAACTCGATGTCAGTGGTGCAATACATCGGTGCACAAGCAGGATTACTGTCTCGAGAAAAACTCGAGGAACATCTCGCTAATGCTCCTGCCGACTATATACCGAAAACTCTGTAACTTAATTGATAAAAAAATCCCGAGGTCAAACCTCGGGATTTTTTTTATTTTCTACTAACCACTTTCATTACTGCTGATTCAATCGCATCACGCCCCATACCATAATGTTCGATAAGCTGGTTCGGTGTACCGGACTGTCCGAATTCATCGCGCACTCCGACAAATTCTATCGGTGTAGGAATAGTTTCTGCGAGACATTCTGCGATAGCACCTCCAAGACCTCCTTTGACCTGATGTTCTTCAACCGTCACGACCGCCTTGGTCTCTGTGGCGAGCTTTATCACGAGCTCTGTATCAAGCGGCTTGATCGTATGAATATTCACTACCACCACGCGCACCCCTTTCTTTTCCAAATCTTTTGCAGCGCGGAGCGCAAGAGCCACCAGTCCGCCCGTCGCGAATACCGATACATGCGCGATACCGTCGGGTCGATAAAGAATCTGACCCTTGTCCAGTTCAAACGGAGTATCTTCCGTGGTGATTATCGGAGTTTTCTCACGAGCGAGACGCAGGTATGCAAGACGAGGAGTATCAGAGAGCGCGAGAGTCATCTTGCGAGCCTGGATCGCGTCACACGGCGAAAGCACGCTCATGCGAGGCATTACGCGCATAAGCGCGATGTCTTCGATCGCTTGATGTGTCCCACCGTCCGGTCCTACAGAAATCCCTGCATGTGACCCTACGATTACTGCAGCTCGATCATTGTATGCGAGGGTCGTACGGATCTGTTCCCAGTTACGCCCAGGACTAAACATTGCGTATGATGAGAAAAATGGATACTTGCCCATTGCCGCCATACCTGACGCGACAGTTGCCAAATTTTGCTCAGCTACCCCTATTTCTACAAATCGTTCCGGGAATTTATCACGGAAGAAATGCATCATGGTACTTTCTGTCAGGTCAGCAGAAAGCGCGACGATATTTTTGTTCATCTCGCCCGCCTTTGCCAACCCTTCACCAAATCCTTTACGAATAGGAATCTGCTCAACGTCATCATTGAATACTTTTGTATTAAGTTTTAATTCTGGATTTAACATATATTATTCTTCACTCACTATTGTAAAACGCGGAACGATATTTCCTTGCCATTGTGTTTCTGAGAAGAAAAGCTCTATTGGTCTGAAAAACACATGACCATCTTCTTGTCTTTGATATGCAACTAATTCTTCTGCTGTTTCTGAATGCTTACCGAGAACAATAATCTTGTACTGTTTCCCTTTGTAGTGTTGCCAGAGTTGCCCCGGGCGTAATTGTGGATGTATTACATGTGACATATTATTTTGACTCACTTTTAATACGACCTCCCAAGGTTCGAAGTTGATCAAGTGCGCTGTTGGCTTCGTCTTTATTCGGAGTCTTGCCATGCCATTCAAATTTACGTTCGAATTCTCGAACACCTTTACCGGGAATGGTGCGCGCGATGATCACTGAAGGCTTCTCAAATACTGCCTTAGCCCTGTTCACCGCATCGATGACTTCCTCGATATTGTGTCCATTTACTTCCTGTACATGCCAATTAAATGCTTCCCATTTTTCATTCAAATTATCAAGCGGCATCACATCTTCGGTATAGCCGTCGATCTGGATGTTGTTGCGGTCGACTATGGCGATAAGATTGCGAAGCTTTTCCTTACCGGCAAGCATGATTGCTTCCCAGTTGTTTCCTTCGTTTAGTTCACCGTCGCCAAGCAAGCAATACATGTACCGCGGACTAGCAACTCCGTGATCCATTCTGTCTGCTATCGCCATACCCACCGCCTGTGAGAGTCCGCTTCCGAGAGGTCCCGAACTATTTTCCAAGCTCGGTAAGAATTCACGATGCGGGTGTCCTTGCAAGCGCGACCCAAACTTACGGAGTGTTTGAAGTTCGTCCACTGAAAAATATCCCGCATGTGCCATAGTCGCATACAGTACCGGACAAATATGTCCGTTAGAGAGAATAAGTCGGTCACGCTCCTCCCATGCAGGATTTTTCGGATCATGTCTCATCAATTCGAAATAGAGCGCAGTGAAGACATCAGTCATACCAAGTGGCCCTGCCGTATGTCCGCTTCCTGCTTCCAAGAGCATCGAAATAATACTTTCACGAATATCGTTCGCTTTCATCTCGAGATCTCTGATACTGTAATCTTTTTTATGTTCCATGATGTTATATCGCCTTGAATGTTTCTATTGTACCGTACGCGTCAGTGCTTCGGAATATCGCGGATCCTACTACGAGCGTATCTGCGCCTGCTGCCTTGAGAAGCGGTGCGTTTTCAAGGTTCACCCCTCCGTCAACGCTAATATGTTTGTTCGGATACAACTCCTTAACTTTTGAAACAAGCACGAGCACCGCGTCATCAAACGGTCTACCCTGGTACCCCACGTCACGAATGCCCATACATTGAATAGTGTCGATATAGTCAAGGTACGGCGCTACTACGCCCGGATCAGTGTCAAGACTAATGGCCAACCCGAAACTAATGGTTTCGCGTACGATAGACGGAAGTTGCTCGAGATATGCAAGCATCGCTTTTTCTTCGAACGTTCCCATATGAAAAATAATCTTTGAAGGACCGAGCGCTATGAACTTGTCCATCTCCATGAGAGGATCTTTAACCATCAAATCAAATTCATAGTTCATGGAATCCCAATACGGCATCCCCTCTTCTTCGCGCTCTATGGCACTAAAATGTTCCGTATCCTTGTTATTAAAAAGCCAGGTACGGGTATGGGCGACATGGCCGTCGACAAAGTCTATTTGAATCGTGTCTACCATTTCATGAACCCTGTCGGCTCCTAAAATGATGGCACGGTATGTTTGTGGAAGAATTGCGGGGATTATGTTCATGATTGTATTAATTAAATTTTTCTATTCTGCGAATATGTTTCGAGTCCTCTGTGAACGGAGTTCCGAGCCATAAGTCAACGATTTTTTTTGTTTCTTCCAGGGAGACGAATCGTGCTCCGATAGAAAGGATATTTGCGTCATTGTGTTCACGCGACAACGCTATGATTTCGACGGTACCGCCGTAATATACCGCGGCACGTATCCCTCTTACCCTGTTTGCGACCATCGCTTCCCCTTGCCCTGAGCCACCAAAAATGATTCCTCGATGTTCATTGTTCTCTGCGACCGCCATCGCACACGGATAAATGAAGTCCGGATAGTCATCGCTTTCGACAAGTTCGCGCGCGCCGTGATCAGTCACCGTCATTCCACGTGCCGTCAAATATTCCTTGAGCATTTCCTTGTGAGCAAATCCTGCATGATCAGTGGCGAGATGAATATTCATTACGTAGAGTATACCATGTGCATATAAAAACACTTGAAGTGTCTAATCTTCAAGTGTTTTTATTATACTGCTAAGCAGCTATAGTATTTTTTCCCGTTTCTAGTTTGGATTTGATTGATTCAATCTCATCTTCAATTTCCTTTTTCTTTTCTTCGATACTCATAAGTTCTGTTTCCAGGGTGTCGAGTTTCTGTTCAAGCTGAGCCATTGAATCTAGTTCAAATACATTTTCTTGATTTTCCATATTTTTATAATACCACTAAATATAGTTTTTGTACAGTTATTTATTTACAAATACCCGTGTTATTGGACCAAAGTATCCAGTTCCCGATGTGATGCCGAGCTCTGTTTTGTGGAGTTCCTGAAAGGCATGTACCGCCTTTTTAGTTGCCGGACCATAGTATGTAGTTTCATATCCTGGTGCACCGGCTCCCACTTGCGCAACCATTGCCCCGTGCGTGTTGAGGTATTGTTGAAGCAGTCGAACGTCTTGCCCGCTCATTCCGTACCCGAGATTACGAATGAATTTGTGAGGTGAAGTAGGGTCTTGGTTGAATACCGGAGTCATTGCAGGACCAAGGTTTGCAATTGCAGTATCATTTGCAGTTGCAGTAAATCCGCACAATCCTGTAGTAAGTTTTCCTTCAGAGCTGTTTGCATACACAATGTATTTAGTACCTACCACGAATGAGTAGCCACATGCGGCACTATCTTTTGCAGTAGTAACAGCTTGAGTTTTACTTACTGACCCTTTCCAATACGCAGACACATCAAATGTTGCAGTGTTACTTAGTTCAGTTTGAGTAATAGTTGTTACAGTACCTACGAATACCGCAGTAGAAGCGTCCATTTTTTCTGCATCGGAATACACACGCGCCAGACATGAACACGCGTGCATAGTTGCTGGTGCGTATGTTGTCGCAACGATCCCCGCGATAAGTAAGAATGATAAGAATTTTTTCATAAAAATATTGTTTACTACTAATGATTTAAGTATATCAATAATAGAGACGACAAAAACCCTCCTTCCTTACTTCTAAGCAAAATCGTAGGAGTTGAGCTCCTACGATTTTAATTTTCTTATTCTTCAGTAGGTCCGACTTCTTCAAGGATTTCAGACATACGGATTTCTATAGCATCGCGCTCTTCATCAAGGGCGATGAGTTCTCGTTGCAACCGTTCATATTCTTCCATCTTCTGTGCTCGCGGACTGAGCATAGACAAATCAATATCATTCATGAAAACGATTCTATCAAGAGATGCTAAATGTGGCAATAAAAAACTGGCACCTCGTTTGAGATACCAGTAATAGCGATATGTATGTAATTATTTAATCATTGCATACAAGTCCTTGAAAAAAGCTTTTTGCTTTACTTTTGGTTGAGATTTTATTGACTCTGCTAAGGATGTAATAATAGGTTCGTAATCTTCAGGATCTTCACCTAACAAGATAGACAACACTTTTTTCCAACCAGTCAGAATAAATAATTCTGGAAAGTGTTTTTTTGCAATCTTACCTATCATCGCCATTGCTTTTGGTCGACACCCTATATTTAATGCGATAGCAAAATAATGTGTTCGACTAAGTCTTTTTGGTGTTTCATTATTAACTACGGTACGAATATATTCTACATATTCATAATAGTAGTGTAGTGTTTTAATAACAGTTATACCTAAACTTTTCATAATTGTTTTGGATTTATTTGAATGAACTAAAATTATAATACCATTAATTATGGTAAAAGTCAATAATAAAAAGCCTAGATGAATCTAGGCTTTTTATGTAAGGATTTATTATTTCTGTATTGTCTTCCCTGTTTTGATTACATGATCTACGAGTGAATGCGTATAGCCGTATTCATTGTCGTACCACGCCATTACCTTTACGAGATTCCCTCCTACTACACGAGTCATCGCAAGATCTGCGAGGGATGCATGTGAGTCGCCGAGGATATCACTTGAAACAAGCGGTTCTTCTGTAACACCAAATACTTTCGCCCAGCGTTCTTCGCCTGCTGCTTTTTTCAACAGTGCATTCACCTCTTCTACACTAGTCTCGCGCTTTGAGATGAATGTTACGTCCACAATACTTCCTGCAGGAACTGGTACTCGAATAGAAATACCATCAAACTTACCAGTGAGTTCTGGAAATGCTTTTGTCACAGCAATCGCGGCCCCTGTTGAACTAGGAACAATGTTCTGCGCTGCTGCGCGGCCTTCACGGAGGTCTTTCTTGCTAGGACCATCAACGAGGGCCTGAGTCGCGGTGTATGCGTGTACTGTATTCAAAATAGCTTTCTCAACACCAAGCGCTTCGTGGAGGATCGCAATAAGTGGACTTGCAGCATTTGTGGTACATGATGCATTTGAAGTGATATCACATGTACCAAACTTTTCTTCGTTTACACCAAGCAAGATTGTCTCACCCTTCGTCGCGCCAGAGCCTTCGGCGGAGGCGGAACCAGCATCATCACCTTCTTTTGCCGGAGCTGAGATCACCACTTTCTTCGCACCTTGAGTAATATGAAATGCCGCTTTGTCATAGGCAGTAAAGAGTCCGGTAGACTCAACTACTACATCAACTCCAAGTTCTCCCCATGGAAGCATCGTAGTATCTTTCTGTGAGACGAATTTCACGCGCTTCCCATCGATGACCAAATCAGTTCCATCGATTTGTACATCGTGTCCCCATGTACGGTACACAGTGTCATATTTCAACAAGTATGCCAGAGAATCAATAGTACCGAGATCGTTTACTGCAACGATTTCAATCTCGGGACGATCCCACGCGATTTTCAAAAATGCTCGACCAATACGTCCAAATCCGTTAATAGCTACCTTGATTGTTCCACTTGTTGTTTCCATGACAAACAGTATATCACGGAGTTAAACAGACTAATTAGTAATGCAATAACGCATACTGTATCCTGCATCCCAGTTAGAAAAATAACACGTATTAAGCGTAGCCAAATCCGCAGCAGAAGGATTTTCCAATCCGGACCATATTGTGTAACGATCTTCACTAACTATAAGCATATAGGAAGACCCTATAGTGTTCACGTCGCCCGATGGGTCCTTAATAATCTGACTCACCACACCCGCATTCACTAATCCCTGTGCGACGGAGAGCGGATAGGTTGACCCACCTTGGTACGCAAACCACCCTCCCCCAGGATAAGAAGTATGCCCCGCACCTGTGACAATATATGTTCCATAAGTATCCTTATACAATTCAAGAGCAATAACTATTTGTCGAAGATCAGCTTTTCGACGAGCATCACGAGATTTTGCTCGAGCACTATTGAGTGACGCAAGAACAACAGCCGCAAGAATTCCAATCACTGCAATAACGACAAGAAGTTCTATAAGAGTAAAACCTTTTTGTAAGCGATATGATTTCATATTTATTTAATATACCCTCTCGTTATAGGACCAAAAAATCCGACGCTTGGAGTAATCTTGTTTGCCAACTGGAACTTGATAACAGCAGTTTTCGTTGCGGGTCCGAAGTATGTAGTTTCTTTACCAATAGAACCTGCTCCTGCAGTAGAAACAATGAATCCTTTTTGATTAAGATACATTTGCAATGCTTTTACATCTTCTCCTGACATGCCGAGCGAAAGTGAACGAGTAAATGTTGGTGTCGTACCCGGTACAGAAGGAGTAGTAGGTGTTGTAGGAGATACTGAACAGCGAGCACCTGTTACTGAACTAAAGAGGTCTCCTGGGCGACAGGTTGTGTCTGTAACAGGTGTAGTCGGAGTAACGGGTACAACTGGAGTTGTAGTGATTGGCGCACGATATGAACCACCCACAACACGAGATGGAGTTTTGACCGGAGTTATTTCATACATGGTGGTACTACTTATTGAACCAGTGATAAGTAGTGACCCACTTGAATCGGTCGTCATCTCGGTAGTAGTATCCCCTTGAACTACTACATACTTTGCATTTGCGGAAAGATTTTTTACTTTCAACGAAAGGGTTGAAGTTCCGGTTAATGGTTCAACGGTAAATGTTTTTGTATTGTCTGAGATATCATATTCAATTTCGCCGGCCTCATCATTTCCATTTCCCAAAAATACTTCAAACTCTTTTGTCTTGATGAATCCAGGAATAAACATATCGTCTGCAAGTGCGAGCACTGGTTGCGCATACGTTCCTGCGACAATACCAGGAACAAAATAGTTTTCAGCGGAGATATTTCCTTCTCTTCCTTCTTCGCCTTCTTGTGGCGCACCGTGCATGTAGCGCGCCCAAGCATCTACAACAATATTGTCGACTGTGCCGGACATTATCTCAGTCCCAGCGGACGCAACGAAGTTACTAATACCGAAAGAATCCACACCGGTAAATGTCTTGGTTCCGTCGAGTGTGAACGATTGTGTCTCAATTACAGTACCGCCCGCATCACGCAATACCCCGGTGAGTACGTTATTATTTAATTCTAATTCCATCTTATATGGAGTACCCACGATCAACTGAGTCGTGAATGCTTGCAATGTTCTATTACCAGCAGCAAAAGCAGTATCATTATAGTCCGCACGCAAATACAAATTAATAACACCGTCAGCCTCTTGTATCAACATAGACAGTGTATTCTGCAGAAGAATATTATTACTATTTCTCAAAGAGAGTGCAGCACTACCACCCTCATTAAACGCCGCTGAAGTAAGCGTCACGTCAAATGATGTTTTAATATGATTTGTCGGGCCGTAATTTCTCAAGCTCTTAAATGGTACTGCCATAACATCAAAGACAGGTCCGCGTGTAGTAGTCCAATTCAATACTCCTCCACTAAAATTAGCCGCTGATTCACCTGCTCCGAGGAATACCCAATCATTGGTTGAATCAGTAAATGTTTCATTTAATTCAGTAATAATAGTATTACTGTCACTAACTCTCGTAGTCGTATTCGTAAGACCCGCAGCAGTTGCCACTGTTGTATATTGAGTAGCATTTACCGGAGGTACTACTGCTTCTGCGGTGTCATAAAACAATTGTATATAGGTGTCAGGATTATTCTTTGCTCCAAGGTACAGCGCTCGAGAATAGTAATTATCCGGTACATCAGTCGGTGTACCACCAATACGCGTTGACATAATATTTTTCTGACTAGTACTAGCTCCATTATACCACCAACTATCCTCTGGATCATGACCATAGTCACTCATACCAAAAAAGACTTGTGCAGAATTAAAATAGTCCGGAAACTTTGTTACTAATCCGTACACATTTCCACCGCCACCTGAGTAACCAGCGACGTTAATATTATTTTCGTCTACATACGCTCCATAATTTGCTTTCACATACTCGATAGCATCAACAAAGTCCTGGATTTCTCTTCCGCCATCGTCGGACACTCCTTGTGAACCATTGAATCCTCGTTTATACGTTTGTAATACAAATACACCCTTCTTTGTTAAGCGCTGAATAATATCCGTACCGACAAACGGACTACTGTGACCATGAAGCACCAAGAGTATCGGCGCATTAGTAAGGGTCGTATCATACCCAATATCCATTTTCAAATCCAACTCATCAAGTGCTGAAGGATACGTAACACCGGTTGAAACCATATATCGAGTATTTACTGGAAACGACCAGTTGGCAGTATTTCCATTATCAAAACTTCCTACTCCTGCCTCCATTGTAGCTGCATTGATATTGTTACTGTCACGAACAAAGAGGTATGCCATGTCGCGAGTACCTTGTGCATCAATGTTCCACTGAGACCCATTAACGGTAGAGTCAATCGGCAATAACGCGTTCGCTGTACCTTTTAATACTAAATTATTAAGAATAGCCTGAGTAGTTCCTGCTGTACCAGTAAGTGACGCATTGGAACCAGATGCTATTTTTGTTAAGTTATAAAACGTATTTGATCCAGAAATAATTTGTGAGGCTGAGGTGCTATCGAGAATAACTGTTCCATTATTGTGGTTAAATGTTCCTCCATCTATTAAAAAGTTTCTTCCAATTGAAATACTTCCTGAAGGTGCATTCAAGATACTTCCTGAACCGACAGTTACAGAACCATTGATATCTGCTCCATGAGGGAGGGATAACGTGCTCGTATTCGACATGACAAGACTTGTTGCGAGAGTAAATACACCATAACTACTCAGATCCAGAACGCCATTATTAAGCGTCATATTATTGAGCGCAAGGCCACTAAAATTTGTAAGTGCTGAACCTGCAGTAAGAGCTACTGTCCCAGCAGTAGCAGTAAGGGTACCTGTGCCATCCAGAGTACCTGCTATAGAAACACCTCCTCCTGCACCAATTGTCGGATTATCACCAAGCGGAAGCGTACAATCAGCGCCAATTGTCTTTGTGCTTCCAGTATTAGCGATCACAACTTTACTAAACGGCAAATTACCACATGCCATTGTTCCACTAGTCCCATCAAAAATAATAGTTCCGCCGTTGTTATTAAATGTTACAGAAGCGGGATAGTTCGTAACGGTCAGAGAGCTAGCGAGAGACATACTGCCACTTGGCGCATTTAATGTCCCACCAGAAATTATAAGACTTGCGTTAAGGTCTGCATTATCTGCAAGAGTCAGAACTCCTGTCTGTACTCGTACATTTGCACTTGCACTGAACACACCTGAAGACTGGGTCACTGTTCCACCATTAACAGTTAATGCACTAATCGTATTTGAAGTATTTGAAAGTGTCAGGGTCCCTGTATTAACTGTTATAATACCCGTAGCAACTAATGAACTATAAGCACTTAAATCAAGTGCAACGTTTACTGAATTATTTAATCCCACACTTGCTACAGCAAGTGCGCTAAAACCTTGTATTTGTGCATTACTAGCATTGAGACTGAGCGTTCCGGCACTAACTGTTAGAGTTCCGGTACCTTGAAGGATGGCATTATTCAATGTGACAGAAGTTGGAATAACAGGATTGTCTCCAAGTGGAAGTGTGCAATTACTCGTTGACCCAATAGTCTTGGTACCGGCTTGCCCCACGAAGGTAACACGATTAAATAGTGCGCTATTACAATTGATACTGGAACTTCCACCTGAAAAATTTATTGTTCCAGAATTATGAATAAAGGTACCACCCGAAAAACTGAAGGTTGCGGTAACTAAGGTGGTACCAGAAGATGCTGTAAAAGACCCTGAAGGACTATTAAAACCAAAAGATGAACCGATTGATAAGTCATGACTACCCGCATCCCATGATCCTCCGCTTTGCGAAAATGACCCTGTTATAGATAAGGGGCGAGCCATTGTTATAGTCCCAGCATATCCTGAACCTGTTACTACTGACGTAACAGTGTCAGTAAAGCCAGCATCAAGCACAGCGCTACTATCACAATCATTATCGAAGTTTAAAGTATCGACCGCCGTTGGTGCTGCTGGAGAATCTCCTCCACCACAGGTTGTAGGGTTCGTCAGTTTCCAGTTAGAAGCGACTGAAGCATTCGCTCCGTCTGCCCCTACCCAATAGAGTGTCGCTGCATCAACTGATGTGGTGATAGTAAATAGTAGTCCAAACGATAAAAGTGCAGCGGCAAGAAATTTCATGCAACTAGTATAACCCGCTATCATAGCGAGGCAAAGCAAAAATACTCCGCAATAAAATTACATTGAGGAGTATTTTTTGGGGATTATTTCAATAAATCTTTCAGAAGTTGCATTGTGAGAGCCGGGTTTGCACTTCCCTTTGTGGCTTTCATCACCATACCGAGCAAGGCTTGAAGTGCGACTTCTTTACCACCGCGATAATCATCAGCAATTTTAGTATTCTCTGCAATCACTGTTTCAACGATAGGTTTAAGTGAGTCGGCATTGTTTTGCTGCAAGAGTCCGTGAGTGGTTGCATAGTCTTTGGCAGAAGTAATAGTTTCTCCTCCTGCAATAGCAATATAAATATCTTTTGCAGCACGTGAAGTGAGTTCGCCGGCCGCTACCATTTCTATGATTTGAACAGAGAGTTCTACTGGTACTGTTTCATAGGTTGAGCGAAGATCGTTTGCGATGTAGTTTGATGCTAATTTAATTTTCGCCTTGTCACCTCCTAAATGTTCAATGTGTGATTCAAAATACTGCGCAAGGTCTTGATTCACCACAAATAGGTCTGCCTCGTCAGCATTTAATCCAAAGTCGTTAATAAATCGAACACGCTTGTCCCATGGTAGTTCTGGAAGACCGGCTTTCAAAGATTCAATATCGAACATACTATGAAGTTTCATCTTTGGAAGATCAGGATCTGGGAAGTATCGATAGTCGTTGGCGTTTTCTTTTGAACGCTGTGAGAAAGTACTTTGCTTTGCTTCGTCCCACCCGCGAGTTTCTTGAATGATTTCATTTTCTCGCCCAGCTTCATAGAGCGCTTCCATACGAGCGAGCTCATATTCGATGGCTTTTTCTGCCGCACGGAATGAGTTGATGTTTTTGATTTCAACTTTTGTACCGAACTTCCCTTCTACTGGTGAAATGGAAATGTTTGGCTCAAGACGCATCTCGCCTTTTTCCATGTTGGCATCAGAGACACCGAGCGTACGTAGAAGGAGCTGTAGTTCACGGCCAAATTCTCCTGCTTGTTTTGCGCTATGAATCACTGGCTCTGTCACAAGCTCCATCAGTGGTACACCTGCACGGTTGTAGTCCACGAGCGTGAAGTCTCCACGATCATGCTTCGATAACCCTGTATCTTCTTCAATATGAATACGAGTGATCGCGACATCGTTAAGCACGCCACCAGAAACTACAGGATATTTGTACTGGGAAATCTGATAGCCCTTTGGAATGTCTGGATAAAAATAGTTCTTACGATCAAACTCCGTGAAGTCTGCAATATCACTACCAAGAGCAAGACCAACTTTGATCACACTTTCAATAGCAGTTTTGTTGGCGACAGGAAGTGTTCCTGGATGCGCCATACAGATCGGGCAAATGTTCTTGTTTGGAGCTGTTTCGTCAGGGTCGTTCTTACAACCGCAAAACATCTTTGAGTTGGTGTTGAGCTCTGCATGAATTTCGAGACCGATAACTGGGTAGTATTGTTTAGCCATAATTGTGAATTGATTATACAAGAAAACACTTTTTATGCCACATAGCCTTGACGATGCCAATAGGAGTAGTAGAATGAGAAAAAATACTTCTTTATGAACCGGAGAAAAGAAAAAAAATTACGCAAACGGTATCAGCAAATACCGTTAGAAACACTTCTAAAAAATGAAAAGTTTCTAGAAAAAATTGCAGCCGATCCACGACACGATGAAGATTTGGCCACCATTATTAATCGAGATTTAAACAACATTGATGTTTATGCGGTTGATAGGGTAGTCCATTGGAATTCAACTACATCACTCGTTGATGGAGGGAAAAATGTTTCTGAAAGAAGCAGGGATTGGATTTCACTCATGAATCTTGGCGAAAACAGAGCTGATGTCACGCCAATGACCGCGTAAAAAAATTCCCTTACAGAAAATACATTCTGTAAGGGTCTTTTTATATTATTTATTTTCAGTTTCTTCTACTGAATCATCTTTTTTCAAAAGCTTGATGAGTTCATCATTGAATGTTTTCACACTTGCTTCATCAAAGAGCGTTGAAGTGAACACTGGTTTCTTAAGCTTCTTGAATTCTTTTACTGCCGCGTCAATAGTTTTTTGATCCGTTGTGTCAGTCTTCGTCAAAAGAATAATCTCATCTTTCTCAGCGAGACCTTGCCCGAACTTTGCGAGCTCTGCACGAATTGCTTCGTACGACTTCATCATATCGGGCTGTTCAAATGAGACAAGGTGTACCAATACTTTCGTGCGAGACACGTGACGAAGGAATGTATGCCCAAGTCCTCGTCCTTCACTCGCTCCTTCAATAAGTCCTGGGATATCCGCGATGATAAATCCGTATAAGTCGCCAAGATTCGGATCAAGCGTAGTAAACGGATAGTCTCCCACCTTTGCACTTGCGTTAGTAAGGGCGTTCAACAGACTTGATTTACCGGCATTAGGAAATCCTACAAGTCCGGCATCAGCGATAAGCGACACTTCGATATGAAGTTCCACGGACTCACCTTCCTTTCCAGGTGTGTAGTTTGCTGGTGCTTGGTTGGTAGAACTCTTGAAGTGCTCATTACCAAATCCTCCTGCTCCCCCACTAAGAAGTTTGAATTCCTGCCCTTCTTTCAAGAGATCGTATTTCACTCCAGTACCAACAATAGTTACTGTCGAACCAATCGGGAAATCAATATAGAGACGCTTTCCATTTGCACCTTTCAAGGATTTTTCACCTCCTGGAGTACCGTCTTCTGCATTAAATTCTTTTTTACTACGATATTGGTCAAGTACACGAAGACTACGAATAGCACGGATATATACATCCCCGCCACGACCACCGTCACCGCCATTAGGTCCGCCCTTTGCGATAAATTTTTCACGACGCCAACGAACTACTCCGTCACCTCCTTTACCAGCACGTACTGTTAGATTTATTTCATCAAGAAATGTCATATATGCCCTATACTATACTACAGAAGCATTTTGAGCAAGTGTCAATGCCCCGGTGCGTGTTTTTGCTACCGCAATAAATCGACCGTTGTGACAAAACATCGCGTCCGGTACGCCGCTTGCAGCCTGGAGCGCTTCGTCCTTGAGGCCGGCCCAGGCTTCGGGAAACGGCTTGCGCGCAGTAAATTCCGCAGGGTTTTCCCGAACAGCCTTTGCGCTCCATGACCCGTCACTTCGCTCATACAACACATAGAGTGGCTCCGGATAACTTGCCATCACTTCATACCAGCCCGGATATTCTTTCTCTATATCAATGATGGTTTTATCTGCAGACTCTTCATATGCTGTCTCAAGCATGGTACGAGCATCACTATAGCCTTCTGCATGCGCGATCATACGAACCAATATGATTGTCGCCATATTCACCGCTTCCATGAATGCTTCGTCCATTTCCATTCCTTCTTGCCATGTCGGTCGAAGGGCACTGATTGCATCTATCACCGAATAACTGTAGACACCATTATCAGCAACCTTGTTCACCACACCGTTATCAGCACCATCGATTCCCTGAACAAGTTGTTCATCAATAAATTGGGCGTTTTCACTGCTTCCGGAAAGTTCGACGCCGTACTGCTGCCACACCAAACCAAACGATGCGTACGGAATACCGTTCTCACGAGTTCCTGCGCCACCTTTTTGATGGTGATCAAAACGCATGGTTTCCACATCATAGATTCCTCCGACATCTACAACGATGTCAGCATTTATATATTGTTCTTCGTCACGAGTACGAACGATTTCTACTTCCCGGTCGGCAAACTGTAAGGAAAGTGTCGCACAGGCGAACACATCATCCGTATGGAATGTTCCGTCATGAGTAACGACTACAAGAGGTTTCATACTAGTCGTTGATAAATCGTCCGACGATCCAATTGATAATCGAAATCACGAACGCTCCGATGATAGCCGCAGTAAATGTCGCCACAGTAAATCCGCTGATGATTTGCGCTACAAACCAAAAGAATATTCCATTCAAAACAATTGAAAACAGCCCGAGCGTGAGAATGTTAAGCGGAAGGGTCAAGAGCGAAATCACCGGCTTCACCACCATGTTCAAAAATACCAAACATGCCGCAACCACCACTGCTGTGAGCATCGCGTCTCCACGGTCTCCGGCAATGGCAACATCCTTAATAAAGTATGGGAGCGCAAAGATTGCAAGTGTAGTAATAAACCAACGTAATAAAATCATGTCTTTCTAAAATATTAATCAAATAATGAGTCCACCACTTTCTTCACCAGCATTCCGTCAGCAGTGCCGCCCGTTTCTTTCATCACTGCTCCAGTAAGAATACCTGACTTTGCTTTTTCAGTTACGTTCAGGGCTGCTTTTTTTGCTACGGCAATTTCTCGAATCTTTTCTTCACTCATTTGCTCCGGCATGTACGCTTCAAGCACAGCGAGCTGAAGTTTCTCATCTACCGCCAAATCTGCACGGCCTCCTGCCTCAAATTGCGAAATGGAATCTTTGCGCTGCTTCACGAGTTTCGTAATCACTTTCAGAGCAATATCATCGGTTACTTCATCTTGGGGGGTCTTACCCGCCGCGACAAGTTCGCTCGTAAATCCACTGATCACGCTTCGAAGCGTATCAAGAGCGATTTGATCCTTTGCGCGCATGGCGTCTTTGAGTTTTTCTCGTATTGTTTCTGCAAGTGTCATATGCCAGTAATTGTAACATATAGTAACGATCTTCACTTCGGGGAAACATGACTAGTAAAACGCCCCAGCCTACCCAACCCATTTTACTAATCACACCTCCTTTCGTTTTAGACGCGAGAAAAGACAAAGTTTTTTGAAAGGGTGGGTTTGGCTTGGGCTTTTAAAAAACTATGCTTTTCGTAGCGTCCTCCTCAGTATGCTAAAATAGAATTATGAAAATTTATTTCTTCGATACAGAAACAACTGGTAATGGTCAGAGTGACTTTCTTTGTCAGTTGGCAGTAAAAGAACGCGCGGTTGCAGAACCACTTATCAATGCACTCTACAAAGCACCTGTTCCTATTCCTTTTGAATGTTCCGCTATTCACCATATCTCCAACAAAATGGTTGCAGACCGACCACTCTTTAAAGATGCATCTGAATACGCACAGATAAAAGAACTCTTTGAATCTCCTGACACTATTGTTGTTGCACACAACGCGGCATTTGATGAACAGATCTTAAAAAACGACGGTATTAACCCGACAAATATCATTTGTACATTCAAAGGTATTCGCACGCTCGATACCGAAGGACAATTCTCAATGCACAAACTCCAGTACCTCCGTTATGCACTCGACATGGAGCTCGATGTTCCTGCACACGATGCATTCGCAGATGTACTTGTTCTTGAGCAACTCTTTGAATACGAGCTCAAGCAGGTGATGGAAAAGTATTCTCTCTCTGAGGAAGAAGCGCTGGCAAAAATGATTGAACTCTCAAGTGAAGCCCTGACGATCCGCACAATAGACTTCGGTAAACACAAAGGTCGCACCGTTGCAGAAGTTGCTTCGACTGACCCAGGATACCTGTCATGGTTACTCGACCAAAAGAAAGCGAGCGATAAAGACGAACGAGACTGGATCGCAACATTAGAAAAAGCACTTGGATTAAAATAACAGTATGCAAACTATATATCTTATTATCGGACTATTGATCGGAGGAGGAATTGTCTATTTCCTTGCTCGCCCTAAAGCGGTTGTAGTAGACACCAAAGCGGAAGACAACAACAATACTGGCTTCCAGCTCTTGCTCCAGCAAATGTCAGAACTCCAAAAGACCGTAGACCAAAAACTTGGTGACAACGAACGCTCTATCAAAGAGAGTATGATGCACCAGTCAGGTCAGTCTAATAAAATCATCCAAGACATCACCGAACGTCTTACTCGTCTCGATGAAGGCAACAAGCAAGTGATCGGGTTTACTGAACAACTCCGTGGACTTCAAGATATCTTGAAGAATCCAAAGCAACGCGGAACTATCATCGGTGAATACTATCTCGAAACTATTCTTTCAAAAGTTCTTCCTCCAAAAACATTTCAGACACAGTACCAATTCAAAAATGGTGAAGCAGTTGATGCAGTGGTTTTTGTTGATAAGAAGATCATTCCTATCGACTCGAAGTTCTCCCTCGAAAACTACAACCGTATTATCGAGGCACATAAAGACGGTACCAACCCGGAACCATTTGTTGCGGAGTTCAAGAAAGACATCAAGAAACGTATTGATGAGACATCAAAATATATTCGCCCTGCCGAAGATACACTCGACTTCGCGTTTATGTTTATCCCGCACGAATCTATCTATTACGATCTCCTCGTAGCCGAAGTTGGCGCGATCAAGGTCAATACTCAAGACTTGATCCAATATGCCTTTGAAAAGAAAGTGATTATCGTCTCTCCTACTTCGTTCCTTGCCTACCTTCAGACAGTCCTCCAAGGCCTGCGAGCACTCAAGATCGAAGAAGGTGCAAAGGATATCGTGAAGCGCGTTGAAGAGCTCGGTAAGCATCTCAAGGCCTATGAGGACTACCACAACAAACTCGGCTCATCCCTTTCTACAGTAGTGAATCACTATTCAAACTCTGGTAAGGAACTCAAGAAAGTCGATAAAGATGTGATGCGTATCAGTGGCGAAAGCGCCGGTATCGAACCACTCCTCATCGATGGGACCATTGACCGTGATGACGATTAATACATACAAAAAAACCGCTAGGAAGTTCCTAGCGGTTTTTTATTTTACGTTTATTGTGGAAAGACCTCTTTGTTTGCAATAGATTTGAATAGACTCACCGGGACAGTGATACGCTGTTCCCCTGCTGCATAATAGGCAACTTGGTACGGATCAAAGATAAAGGTAATCCCACTCTCAGTCACTATGAAGTTTTGATAGTTGATCTCATCGGCTTTCGCTCCTTCCTCGACCCACTCCCTTTCAGTGTAATCGAACTTCAATAATTCTTTTTGAACATATGGTGCGACAGTTTTCAGGCCGTCCTTCCCGTTAGTAAACAATTCTGTTATGCCTACTGGTTTGCCTTCTTCGGTAAATGCAAAAGTTTTGGTCGATTGTAATCCATGCGCACCTCCCGCATAACTGTTGCTATGAAAAACATAGTTGTCGACAGTAGCAGTCTTTTGACGTTCATACGCAATGTCGAGTGCGGTGTCCTGCGATTCTGCATTATCCATACCTTCTGTCCATGCAGTATCTTCCTTGAATTGTGTAATGGAATCTTCCACAAAGGTTCGGAAGTATGCGGTGATGGCACTACTTTGTGCTATCGGATATATCGCAGTAATCTGATGCCCCTTGTCTGTTTGATTGATCTTTTCCTGACGGATTTCATCCGATGGCCACACTCCGCTTGGCAATGTAGTGATATCATCGGTCGGCTGTGGTAGGTCATCACTCCCGCGCTTAAGTGTCAGTGCAATAATCCCCACCGCAAGAATGAGTGCGATTGCGGCAATAAATAGCATTATTTTTGATTTCATAGCAATTAAAATGTTACTGGTAATGAAAACTCATCGTCGAAACGAGCTTCTCCGCTCGGATTATCCTTTCGGAAAATCAAGTATCCGCGAGTCACGCCTGCAGGAACGGTAAACTCGAGGGTTCCGAGAAACGGTACAAACTCCGCAGTCATCCAGTCTCCTTGCGCAGTAACATATTTTTGCGCGATGATATTCCCTTTGTCATCGGTGAGATCTACCGGGAACGATCCTTCAAAATACCACCCGGCAGCAGTACCACTCATAGTAAGGGGTGAGATGATTTTGCTCCCAGCAGTAGGATTTACCACCTTGATCTTTTCATGTACGGGAGCAGGTGTTGGTTCAGGCGCAAGCGTGGAACCGGTAGGGACGGGATCGGTAACAGTACTCATCGGCGCCTGACTTGGCGTACTGTTTACCAAAATAAAGGCAATGATACCGAACAAAATGATAAAAAATAAAAGAATATATCGCTTTTTCATATATTTTAATTATACACCAAAAACAATATGCAAATCACGGCTATGCAATAAGACCCGCTTTTATCTTTTTGTACACCTGCGCGAGCAATGTTTGGGTATGTTCAGGAATAGAATACGTCCCAGCAAGTATCACAAATCCATAATCTGATATTGTCGGCCTCATAAGTTCGTTTTTCAACTCCTTACTATCAGGTCCATTTTGATGTGCAGTCAAAAAATAAGCAGCGACTAGTAAGAATTCTTCCGACGAAATCAGATCTTGTGAACGATACATATCAAGTATAGTAATAAATTCTTTTTCAATATCCTGAGTGGACTCATATACCATTTCTAGACTTCCTACATCCTTTTCTTCGAACGATTCACCTTCAAGCAGTTTTTGTGCCGCATCGTTAACAACTAAATGAAACTCGGCTCGAATAGTTGGAATTACTTCAAGTTTTTGCTGATCTATTTTATATTGTTCGAAATTTGATTCATTCATACAATTTATGCGACTACTGCTTCCGCGGTTCTAGGAACACCTTTCTTCGAGAGTGCTTGTTCCATATTTTTGTTGAATGTATTAAGGAGTATCTGAGATTTGTGCAAAATCATTTCTTCTGACGCACCCTGTGTGTAGTAATAGCCATCGCGGATAATTCCTCCGTTATCAAATAATGATTCTGTCGCACTACCTTCCAGTATTTCACTACTTCCTTGATGTTTTACTGTATCAAGTACAGCTTTTGCATTAACAGAACTATTCTCCACACTTTTGGGTATCCTCTCTTGATTGGGAGCACCCTCCTTATTTTTTTGCGGTGACTTCAAGAAGATATTATTGACTCGAGTAAGCGCATTAACAAATTCAGGTTGCTGATATTTGAACAGATGCTCTTTTTGTATTTGTAACGAATCTTTAAACTCTTCGGACTGCAATACTCCTGGTTCTACTAATTTTTTGTTACGCATACTATCAATTTGCTCTGATGTATCAACATACTCTCCTTCCTTATTCATTACATACCCATTGAACTCACTGTCGATGAACGAGTCATTATGCTGTTCAATTGCTTCGATGATAGAAGAACGTAGTTGCATCCAATTGTGTACGATGTCTCGATCTTGATTTGTCTCAAATGGAGTAAGTAACATATCATTACTTAAAAGTGTTTGTTCAAAAACTTCACCACGATGAGGTACGGTTTCAAGCTCTTTTATTTTTCCTAAATATTTGTTACAAAGTTGTATCGCAATGCCAGCATAGTGTGAAGTAAGTATTGATTTCTCAAACTGCTCTACACTATCTGTCGCCATTCCTTTTATTTCACAACGTTTTCCACCCTGAGCAGAGTCGACAAACATTTCAAAATCCTTTCCATGGATAGCGCTGGTTTTTTCAACCAACTTACCGGCAGTAATACCGGTAAGTTGCGCCATTGTCATAACGTTTTGCAAAAAACTCATATTTTCATCGACGTATAAACCTGTATTTCCTACTAATGACAAATGGTACCCGCGAGACGCATTAGGATATTTTTCAAAATTCAAATCCAAAAATTGTGCGTCCTGAAGTAGTTTCATTTCTGCCATCAGCATATAGGGGTTATAGTTTGGGCGAAGCGCGATTTCATGGACAGCATCTCGCCCCTTAGCGATGTTTGCACTATCGCTCACGATAGTAATATCATTCTTGTACCCCATCAAACTATCTTTGTTGTATTCTGATTCAATAGAATGTGTCACTTCATATTCAATTCCCATCGAAACTTTGGCGTATTCTGGAATTGTCTCTGGATTATATTTACTAAGTACTTGTTCTATATTTTGCATTTCTGCATTAAATCGTTCCAGGTTTTTAGTTCCATACGTTGCCACAGCCAGCGCAACTAAATCACGGCCTTTTGTTCCAAAGCGGTCTTCGAAATGCTGAAGGACTTCTTGTATGACAACAGGAAGTTCGCTTCTAGTATCTCTCACTAAAAAAGAATCCATTATGGAGTCCATCCGAATAACCGAGGATTCACTCTTCTCATCAAATTCTTGATATAACAATTCCTTTTGCTTGCGCAATTCAGCAACAGATTTTTTGTTCTTAAAAAATGTAGCAACTGCTAGCGGGTGTTCTGCAATAGTACGAAAGACTGTTGTATCTGTGAGGCGCGCATACTCTTTTACCTGTTCCATTGAAAGATCCTCCGAGAAAAATACTCTGGAATAATATTTCTTTTTTTCTTCAGGTGAGAAACTCTCAGGAACACATCCGAAAGGGATAAACTGCCCTGATTGTTCAAAATAATAACGAAATGTTTCTTCGCTCATTTTACTGCTCGCTAAATTGATTGAATCTTTTTCATTGAGATTCATTTTCTTGAGCCATTTAGGATATGCGTCATAAAAACTAGGGACCTGATTTGTTTTTTCACGCAACGCTGCTAATCGTCGACTAAACTCCTCTAACCCTTCTTTATCTTTCTGTGATTGAAGTAAGGTAAATTTATCTATTAATTTCTGCTCTATAGATATAAGTCCGGTCCACCCTTTTGCATCAGGCAGCTCTTTTTCCCACATGTCTAACATATCGTCAATCGGAAGCTGCTTAATAGCCTCTTGCTTATCTATAGAGAGCCTGTCTTTTATTCTATATATAAGTTCCTCATCTCTTTCTGAATCTAATACAAAACGAAACGCCTTATCAACAATTTTATAAGTATCGATATCACCGCGATCTAATGCCTCTTCAATAAAATATTTTGAAAATAATGAAGACTTCATTTTTTTCATAGAATCCAAAAGTAGTTCTAAATTTTCAGCCTTCAGCTGCGATATCTTTTCTCCAACTTGATCGAGTTTAAATTCTTTCTCTAAATTTTGAAAAAATTCTTTCTCTTCTCCTTCTTCCAAGAATTCACTTCCTATTTTTTGAGGGTCATAACCGGCTGTAGTGATTTTTTCAACAACAGTATCAAGTACCGTAAATAATTCAGCGGCATCGCTGACAAATTTTTTATCTCGTAGGTTCTCTGCGGATTTTTTTTCTTCAACTAGTCCTCGGTCTTTTTCACTTCGAAACGCTTCAATATCAGCCAATGAAACATGCTCCTTGGTACTTCTTATTTCACCATCTGTACTAAAAATAGTTGTCTCTAGAATCTTTTTTTTAAATTCATACTCATCGGACGACATTTCTGGCTGACGACTCTCAAGCATGGCGAGTTGTTGCTCTGCGCGAGACTTTTTCTCCAGTGCTTTAGTTATTTTCTCTAACGCTTCTTGCACACCTTCAACATACTCCTCGGGCTGCTCCCGCACCTCTTGTCGCGCGACTTCTTCAGGAGTTTTTTCAGAAGTTTTATGAGGTTCTAATGTTGGTGGTTTTTCCATTTAAATAAAGAGTGGTCTAATGCACTATTTTAGCACAATCCATCTTGTTGAAATATATAGGAATCTTCGCTATAGTATCCAAGCACTACACAAGGCCCTATCGTCTATCGGTTAGGACACATCCTTCTCAAGGATGGAAGCGGGGTTCGACTCCCCGTAGGGTCACCGGTACAAAAACGTGCTCAGCAGAAATGCTGGGCCATTTTTGTTTGGTGACCCGGAGGGAACCGTAGGCTCCCGATTTTCCGAAGAACAAAGTGATGAATTGAAAATCGCAGTCCTCTTGAGGGGTCACAAATAAAAAAACTGTTTCTTATACAAGAAACAGCTTTGAGTGAATTACTATTAAAATGAAATTACCAACTTGAACCACCGCCTCCGCCGCCAGAACTTCCTCCGCCAAATCCCCCAAAGGAGCTTGACGAGGAGCTCGATGAACTATAGGAAGAGCTATACGATCGAGAAGCCAAAGATGCTGCATAAGAATCTTCTTCTTGTCTTCTTTTTTCTCTACGAATACGATTTCTCTTCGCTTCAGCATCGCTAATATCCGACACAGCTGCTTGATATGCTGATTGTGCATTTCGTATAACAGTATTCAAGAGTGTTACCATCAGCACCCAATCCACAATAGATTGACTCGCCTGAACTTTGGTTTTTTCCAGTTCCTGCTGTGCAGATTTTGCTTCTGTTCTAGTAGCATTAGTCACGTCAGAATCTTTTGATTTTGATAATGCTTTTGAAACTTTGTCTTCAGCATTTTTTAATAATTCAACATACGATCTTGAACTATGTTCTTGAACCGATTCAATCTGCTCAATGGTCACATACAATTGCTTGATCTGGTCTACCTGATTCCACAACTCGTCAAAACGAAGGCTCGCGATGGTGAAATCTTGTTTTACCATACTGTTGTATTCAACAATATCCGTGTGCACCCTGTTGAGTCGAACCGGGGCAAGTTGTTTTAATAATTGCTCAAGTTGTACCTCGTGATCTTTCCAAACACTTTTAGGATAGAATGTTTTGTATCGCTCAATCATATCCATAAATTTCTGCCCGAAGCCATACTGCAGAACGCCTTGCTTTACAAGAGTAACAATGTCATTTTCAACTGTCTGGCGTTTTTTCAACAAGTCGTTTACTTCGTTGATAGATTTGAGAGATTGCTCCATTACTACCGGTGCATTCATATAAATCTTCTGATAAAACTCCTTATCGTTGCCATGGCGCTCAAGCGTTTTAATTACATTTAGTAATTGTTCCTGCACAGATACATACGATGGTAAGCGGTACCCCTTTGCGGTATGTAACGCAAGCGTTGTCATACTGTCTTGTACCTGTTTCTTCGCAGAGGCAAGTCTTTTTGGTGCTTCAATTGAAAAAAGAGTTATTTTTTCTTTTAACCCTTTGTCGATTTTTGCAAAGTTTAAAAATGATTTTTCAATCTTTTCTTCAGCTTCCTCCAATAAATTTTGCGCCTCATCTACATCTTTTAAGGCACTAGTTACAGCATCCTTAATAAGTTCTTCTGAACTGAGCAGTGTGAGACGAGCAGTCTGTGCATGAGCTTCAGCTTCGCCTCGGGCCCAGAATGCTTCTTCATTGTAGGAATTCAGTGTGGCAGTAATTTTTTCATACGCAATTTCAATCTCTTGTTTCATTGCGGTTGCACGATTTTTAATTGCTCGTTGCAATTTCTTTTTCTTGGCAATGCGGAAGAAAAAACCTATCAGGGCAATACCTACTCCAAAAGCTCCCAATAGCATCAAAACATTCATAGTATTCTCAATGAATTCTTTTGATTTTTGCTCTGCGGCTTTCTTTTCAGCAGTAATGCCTGCCATTCGCTCTTCCCAACTCATAGTTCCAAGGGTTTGAAAAATACTACGTACTCCAGCAACTACTGCATCAGAATATTTTCCTTCTTTACATAATGGTTTTACATCATTTTCAGTAATACGATGACAAGTCACATCAGGAAGTATTCCTTCAACTCCATATCCCGTAGTAATCCAAATTTTACGCTCATCCATAGAAACAAGAAATAAAATACCCCTATCACTCGCCTTACCTCCGATACCCCAGCACCGAAATAATGACAATGCATATTCACTTACTTCATTCTGATTCATGTTTTGAACAGTAACAACAGCAAGTGCAATGGATGTAGTGTCCCAATATGCACTGATTTCTTTTTCCAGGGCCTGTTTGGCATCTTCATCAATAATTTTAGCGAAATCATTTACTGCGGTTACAGGAATAGATTTCTGAGGCAACTGGTCACAAGGAATCGTTGTTCCATTTTGACCGATCGCGTTTTTTGCTATGCAGCACAACAGTACCGCAATAAACAGCGTGGTTAGTTTATTTTTCATCTAATAATAATTTGTGAAAGAATTTTTGTTTTGAATATTATTACCACGTTTTATACAAATTGTCAATATATTGGACAAATAAAAACACCCCGCGTTTATGCGGGGTGCAACAGATTTTTTACCAGTATTAAATATGGCTTCGGACTTCTTTGTGAGCCTTTTTGATTATCTCACCGAGACCAACCACGTCGGCAGAAAGCATCGCATCAAGTTCTGCATATGCGGCCTGATATTTGGCTTTTATTTCTTCCGAATCATACCCATGCTTTTTCTTGAACTTAGCTCGTTTGTCCTGCAGGTCCATAAAATGTTCATACTGCTTTTCAAGCTTTGTTTTTAGTTTTACCCAAGAGACAGGAATTTCACTTTCTCCTGCGGTCATTTGTTTTTCCATGGCAACTGATTGCATCGCCAAGTGTAATTTCTGAGATTCATCTGCGGGCATGGTTGCAGAGGCTTGTTTTTTGTCGCATGCAAGAAATACTACTGATGCAATGAAGCACACTACTACTACGATCAAGATTTTTTTCATGTTGTTTTATTTTAATTATGTGAGGAATTTTCTTACAGAATAACGTATTTTCTAAAAAAGTCAATATTACATAAAAAAGTCTCCCTGTTACGGGAGAGCAATTACGTACTGCTGATTGATATCGGGCAATTCAAGTGCACGACCACGCAGATGATTTTCTTTGATGCGCTGACGCACATCATACGGAATAAGGAGCATCTCATATCCTTTTGAAAGATACTGTGCTTGTTCCTGTACCCAGTCATTGTTACTGACTTTGTAATGCTTCCATCTGTCATGTTCCAATAATTCCCAGCGATTCTTTTTTTTATTGAAACGAATCTTTCTGATTTTTGGAGCAATGGTTTTGGTCATCGCGTCATGAAAATCATGCAACGAATGCTTTTTCTTGGTCACTACCAACCGGTAATAATCACAGTAGGGTTTTGGCCAAATCAGACACAAGGAAATAATGATAAGAATAACGGGAAAAATATCTATGTACTCCATAAAAGAATTTGTTTAAATTCATTATACTATGAAATTTAGATGAGTCAATGATGAAACAAAAACCCTTCCGTTTGTGGAAGGGTTGTTGTATTTATTCAGTTGCGGTGTCCGGCGCGGTAATTTCCTGCGGCTGAAGAACGATTGCCTGTTCTTCATGATGAAGCGTGAGTGCTCGATACAGCGTAGCAATGAGCAAGGTGGCAAGCGGATATGTAATCAAACTTCCTACACCGAATGCAACGAGTCCTGCTACGGTGAAGACTATCGCTATTATCAGCACCAGAAATACTGTCCAGAATTTTGCACCGCGAGTAAGTTTCCATGCGTATGACACGGACTGAAACACTCCCCCTTTACGATCAATCACGACAAGAGAGATGAACATTAATCGCGTGCCCAGGTACATCATGACAACAGCACCAAGAACTGCAAAAACTATCGAAACTATCGTCATCGGAGTAACAGTCAAAAATTGCACCGTTGCAATAATCATAAGAAGTACGATTCCGACAAAAACGGCAACCATGACCGCAAGGATCCCGAGGAGCATGATCGCTACAAGGGTAAGGAACTGACGGACTGACGGAAGATGCTTGTGAAGCACAGTATATTTCAATGAATCACTTTTGTTGTCTATCGCGGCAAGTGCGACGGACTGCCACACATAGCTCCAGAGTGTCGAAACAAGCAACAATCCGATCATGAATGGAATGTTAACAGAGTTCGCATCAGGACCCTGAAATCGGTTTGATACATAGCTCAATGCGAGCATTACCACCGAAAGACCGACAAATACCGCGGGGTTTTTTATAAAGAGCGACCATGAATTTTTTAACGCTTGCTTGATTGAAAAGTTGAATTTCATAAATTTTATTTATCGGTCTGGGCTAATTGCATAATAGTTACCCAAGAATTGTACCATATCAAAAAATGGGTCTCCGAGGGTCTGGATGGCATACATCGCTCCTTTTGGGTAGACATTGAACAAATACAACACGTACCGCGGCTTTTGAGCGGGGAAATACCCGATCAACGAGTGCAGATTTCGATCCGTATAATATCCCTGTCCTCCTTCCCGGGCAATCTGTGCAGTTCCAGTTTTTGCGGCCACACTATAATGCTTGAGTCCGCGATGATATCCGTCATCGACGACTTGAGTAAGCATCGTACTGATCGTTGCTATGGTTTCAGGTTTCAATACCGGAGTTTCAGAAACCGGGTAAGAAATCTTTTTAGTAAATCCGCTCTGCTCGTTTATCGCGGTCGCAATATGGGGTGTCACCAGCTTGCCGCCGTTTGCAAGCGCAGCAAATCCGCGAACGATATTAAGCGGCGTGGTCGCGATACCTTGACCGAATGCGGCGTTTGCATAGTTGACGTCGTTTGATGCCTTAAGGCCGGTCATCAACCCGTTAATCTCTCCGGGTAAATCGACTCCGGTCTTTTCGCCAAGCTTATATTTATCAACCATATAACTTTTGAAAGCTTCCTTACCCATTTTTTGTTGCGCAAACACCATACCGGTGTTTAGTGACTGATTAAGCACGTCTTGCATCGTCACCTGTCCGCGACCTTTTTTGTCGAAGTTATTGATGGTTTTATCCTGAACAACCACTGACCCCCCGTCATAATAACTTGTTGATGCGGTTACAGCACCAGTATCGATAGCAGCAGCCATCACAAGCGGCTTTACAATGGACCCCATCTCATATCGTCCCTGTGCCAAAGGGTTGGTATATACTGCGCCGGATATTTTTTCTTCATTAAGGTCAAATGTCGGCGCTGCGGCAATAGCTATGATTTCACCGTTGTGCGGATCCATAACCACGCCCCCGACCGTGTCGCTTCCCCATTTGGTTTGTATTCCGGTTATAAGAGTCTCGAGCTGAGACTGCACGGTCGGTTCGATAGAGGTAACGATATCCCCTGTTGCTGTAGTATTTTTAAATACCGTCGACTGCACGTTTGCAAAAATTTCCGCAAAGAAGTTTACATAAAAATTATTCCCGCTCCGAGACAGTACGTCATTATATTTTTCTTCAAGTCCGTAGTTTCCGACCAGGTCATCTCCTTTGTATGACACAAACCCTATGGCCTGCGCCGCAAGACTTCCTCCGGGATAAAAGCGCCACTTTTGACGATACACGGTCACTCCTTTAATACCGAGCGCATTTACTGCATCAGCGGTTTCCTTGTCCAGGCGTTCCGCTATTTCTTCGTAGGGATCAGTCTTCTTTGCTGCTTTCTCCATGAAGTCATCCCGCTCAAGTGAAGTCAGTACTCCTGAGAGTGCGGTAAATGCAGTATCAGGGTCTGTAATCTGAACTGGATTGATAGCTACCTTGAAACCGTTTTCTATGGTTGCGGCCGCGATAGAAATTCCTTCCTTGTCGGTAAAATAAATATTTCCTCGATCAAAGACACTGCCGCTCGGCGTGACGTATTGACGTTCTGCACGCGCACGATATTCTTCGGAGTTAACAACCTGTAATGAGAACAGACGAATGACAACAACCACCCCAATGATTGCAATGAAGATGGTGAGAAGTCGTATGCGATTGTGTTGTATGTTAGTTTCCGACATTCCACGCAAAAGCACGCTTTGGCGTTGCGAATGATACCACACTTACCGGCACCATGCCGACTTCCAATGCGTAATTTTCAGTCAGATTCTTTTGTGTATTCAAATAAGCCAACTCTTGCTTGCTCATGGTAGAGATAAGAGTCTTGATGTCGCTTTGTGTTCCCTGTTGCTTTACGATTGAGAACGTAATAGAGCCGATAAAAAATCCATAACAAACGAAGAGGATCCCCGTACCGATCCATGCGTACGTTCCGATGGTTCCGAGCGCCTTGTTAACGTCTTGCATTGGTACGGTTTCGATTGTTTGTTGAATGGTTTTTATCATTGTGGTAATTGATTTACTCTGTTGTTTTTTCGATTACTCGGAGTTTCGCGCTTCGAGCTCGAGGATTGTCTTGTAAGTTTTCCTCACTCGGAGGAATAGGTTTTTTGGTGATAACGCGTTTATGTTCGAGTGTGTCTTGTGCCATCCATTGTTTTACTACCCGGTCTTCCAGACTATGAAACGTGATCACGGCGATTCGTCCCCCCGGGGCAAGCTTTTTCCACCAGTTGTCGAGCGCTTCCTTCACTACGACCAGCTCATCATTAACCGCGATACGCAGCGCCTGAAATGTCTTGGTTGCAGGATGAATCCGCTTGCCACCGTGATTCGGCTTGTAGCGCTGAGGTACTTGTGCTTCGATTACTTCAGCAAGTCGCAGCGATGTGGTGATAGGTGCGACCTTTCGCGCTTCGACTATCGCCTTGGCAATGATGCGCGCCTTGGTATCCTCACCATAGCCGTAAATAATGTCTGCGATCGAAGACTCCGCCCAGGTGTTCACGATGTCATGCGCAGTAAAGCCGGTATGACTGCCTTCTTTTGAAAACGTCATCGAAAGCGGGGTGTCGCTGTTGAATGAAAACCCTCGCTCGTCAGCCAAAAGCTGAAACGTACTGGTTCCCAAGTCGAGCAACACCTTATTCACTGACTCAATACCGACAGACTCAAGAATAGTGTCTGCGTCCTTAAAGTTTGAATGAACGAAGTGAACATTCTTTTTTCCATCAAATCGCTCGTGGAATCTTTTTTCAGCAGACTCATCGAGGTCAGTACAAATGAGCGTGATCGAGGGATTGGTTTCGAGAAGCAAGGCACTGTGTCCGCCGCCGCCGAATGTTCCGTCGACAACAACATCATTATCTTTGATTTCAAGTAGTTCTATGGATGGTTCTAAAAGAACGGGAATGTGTGTGACTGTTGTTTTCATCATAATTAGAGGACTCCGATCGTTCCGAGACGTTCAGCCAGAGTGTCAGCATTTGCTTCAACATCCTTTTGATACGCCTTCCAGGTAGTGTCATCCCAGAGTTCGACCCGGGTATGCACTCCAACGATTGAAACTTTTCCCTTGAGACCTGCACGGTCTTTCAGGAAATCAGGAACCAAGATTCGGCCTTGTGCGTCTACGCTTACTTCCACCGCACCACCCAAAAGGTATCGGTTGAAGCTACGAGTATCGGCTTGGAGCATTGATGAATTAGCGAGCTTCTCCGCAATCTTGTCCCACTCTTTTACTGTGAAAACGAACAGACATTTATCAAGTCCCGGCGTTACAACCACAGTCTTTCCCATGGACTTACGAAACTTTACCGGGAATGCCAGTCTGTTTTTCTCGTCTATGCTGTGTGTGTATTCGCCGATTAACATAATTTATATTCTACCACTTCTCCCCACTTATTACCATTTTACCCCACACTGTTCCCCTTTAGCAAATAAATATATGGGGATAACCCACTTTCCTTTAAAAACAAAAAAACCACTAGGCTGGACCTAGCGGTTTTTTTGAGTTTTTTTAACTTACAGAAACGATTTCGTATTCCATGTCACCTTTTGGCGTAACCACAGTAACGGTGTCGCCTTTCTTTTTTCCAAAGAGTGCGGCTCCGATAGGACTCTTGTATGAAATCTTTCCAGAGAGCATGTCTGTCTCTTCACTCCCAACCATGGTAAAGGTTCGGGTGTTTACCTCTCCTTCTTTTTGAATGACCACGGTCGATCCGATATCTACGCGCCCGGTAGTCGAAGGTTCCACCACCACGGCATGCTTAAGCACGTGTTCGATGGTTGCGATACGCTCAAGAAGCTGCCCTTGTGCCTCACGAGCACTGTGGTATTCCGCGTTTTCAGAAAGGTCTCCGAGAGATTTTGCATATTCGATAGCTGAAATAATCTCTTTTCGTTTTGGACCGGAAAGTTCTTTATATTCTGCTTCGAGGGCGGCCTTATTTTCTTTTGTTATATATTCTTTCATTGATGTATCATCATAGGACTTTTATACGCGAGGGTCAACCCGGATAGTTACGGGTCCTAAAGCATTTCCGGATGTTCCGCAAACCAGGTTATGACAGGCTTCATGCCATGGGTCGCACCACTTGAAACCTTCGGTCCGTTTTCCATAAGCACCGTAAACGCATAGCGAGGCTTTTCGAGCGGGAAAAATCCGATCGCCCAGGAGTTGACGCGTGTGTTGTTTTTGATCTGCGCGGTACCGGTTTTTGCGGCAACACTTACGGTAGGGTTCAAAAGCGCCCCTCCGGTTCCTTCTGTCACCACCAAGCGCATCGCATCATGAACCACGGTGAATTGCGAATCGTTGAACGGGAGCTCAACGCTTGCAGTCGGCTTCCCGTCGATACTCTTGTGAATGGTCGGTGTCACCAACGTGCCGCGCGATGCGATACTCGCGACCGCACGCAACATCTGAATCGGCGTAACCTGGAATCCGTACTGACCGATGGAAGTGTTATAGGTGTCACCGATACGCCATGGGTCCCCTTTAAATCGTTTTGCTTTCCATTCAACACTCGGAATGGTTCCTGTAAGCTCTCCTGCAATATCTACGCCGGTCTTTTCTCCGATACCGAACATGCGTGAATACTTTTCGATGTTCGCGATACCAAGACCTTTTTGCGTGCCAAAGCCTCCCCCTATCTGGTAGAAGTATACGTTTGAAGAAACGGCTATGGCATGGCGCATATCCACCGCACCGTGTGCCTTGTTGTCTTTAAAAATAGTAAATTGTCCGGGGTTGTACGGATTGGGTACGCGCAGTTCGCCGGAACTAAAAATAGTTTTGTACGGATCAATAAGTCCCTCCTGAAGCGCTGCAAGGCCGAGAAATGGCTTCACGATCGACCCGGGAGTATACAGACCCTCTGTCATACGATTCAGAAACGGTCGCCCCTCTCCTTGCATGTATTCCTTGATAAGGGTCGCGTCTTTACCCAGGGACATCACTGACTGGTTGAATTCAGGATAACTGGTAAGTGCGATCAACTCACCTGTATATATGTCGATTACTGCGCCTGCGCCGCCGACATATCCTGACTGCTCGGCAAGCGTCTTGATTCCCATGAACAATGTTTCCTGTACACGCGCATCAAGAGCGAGGCTGATATTACCTCCTTGTACCGGTTCTTCGATCAAACTTCCAGGCAAGATGTCTCCTTCAACCGTCGTCTCGATGAGTCGTGTTCCGTTTTGCCCCGCGAGTTCGACATCGAGTTCTTTTTCTACACCATCCTTACCGATTACGCGGTCTTGCCATAACACTCCCTTTTTATCTTTTGCCGGATACGACACATATCCCAAGATACTGGCGAACCCTTCGGCTTTGATATATTCGCGAAATGTCGGCACTGTTTCATTTCCGATACTGTTCCATGCAAGCTCTACGCCGTTTCTGTCATAAATCACCCCACGGTCCGCAAACACCGGAATATGATCGAGACTGTTGAGCTCGCTTTTTGTTTGGTAATACTCCGCGCGTGCAAGCTGCAAATATCCGAGTCTGACAGAAAAACATATCGCGACAAAAACAAACACCCCGAACAATGTTCGGAGGGAACGTTTTGGTATCGCGCGCTCCATACGGCCTTCGAACTGTTGAGTGTCAAATGCCGGCAAGTTGTGCACGTCGAGTAATATTTCATCGGGATTAAGTTCCAGATGTTTGTATGATTTTTTATTTCTTCTCCATTGCATAGAGCTCTCCTACGCGGGTTTTTTTGATAAGTATCCAGTGCACGACCAATAGCACCGCGACTCCGATCGTATAGTGTGCAACCATCAGACTGCCTGTACCCGGCGCATACAATGCATCAGCAAAAACAGCTGGCACGAACAGCGCCAATCGGTACGGGGCGATGATAGTACCCACAACAAACAACACTGCCTGCACCCAAAACGGTAACCAGACGATTGCGGCCAAAAGCCCTAACACTATCAAGCCGGTGCGTATCATAAGGTGCAGTATACCACGGGCGTACTAGACCGCCCGGCCTACCAAAAACCGCACCACGATAAGCCCGAGGAGCAAAGCCGCAATATAAAACAGAAGTGCACTTGAGAATAATGTGCTCAGTGCTATGCCTGCAATATACTTTACATATGTCAGTATTCCGGGAAGCTGTATATCTTCCTTGTATTCAGTGATGATTTCATCTATTTCACTACTTTCGGCATCAGGAGTGATCACTGAGGACTGTTCTATATTAAGCTCCTTTTTTGCTTCATCACGCATCTTGGTAAAATATACGGATTGTTTCAAACGAAATTGTTCTGTCTTTTCATACGTGGTGTCGAACCATGAGCGGACCTTGGGAACTGTAAAAACATCTTCTTTGGCCTGTGCATGTCCAGCAACAGGAAGTACGATAAAACTTCCTATGATAATTGAGAAGAAAAATCTCTTCATACTACCGAAGTGTGAACGCCGCCTTTACTGTTACAGTGATCTGTTTTTCAATTTGTGAAGTATCATAACCACCGTAATCAGAGACATCTGTTGAATTCAATGACTGCACTTGCACTACGCCACTTGTCGCACTCTTGAGAGACCCTACGCCCTTGCCGGAATTCTTTGCAATTTCTCCCGCACGAAGCTTGGCATCGTCGATTGCTGCTGAGAGCAGTTGGATGCGAGCTTCAGGAAGTTTTGAATAATAGTATTCGACTGACTGGGTTGAAAAAATAACCCCTTTGTTGATAATCTGCGCAATGTTGTTGGAAGCTTGCGTGAGCTTGTTTACGTCAGATGACTGAACGGTGAATGTTTGAGTGAGGTTGTAGAGTTTTTCAGCGGATTGGTTTTGCTGGTACACCTCGTTCATTGATACCGCACTGATTGTGAGTTCGCTTTCACTGATGCCCTGCGCGAGTATAAATGACTTTGCCTGTGCCATGTCACTGCTCATTTGTGCATAACCGTTTTTGAGTTCGCTTTCACGCGCGGTGCGGGAAATATTCGATGTCCATTTTCCTTGATCGCTGGTTACTTCGATCTTTGCAGAACCGGTAACAGAAACAAGGTCTCCCTGTCCTCGAATCTGAAACACGGTGATAGCGCCGAGAATGACCGCGACAAGAAAACTTCCTCCTAATATAAGACCGAGCGTAACGAGCGGGTGTTGTGTCTTTGTTGTATCCATGTGTGTAGTATACCTCTATAATCTCGAAGATACGAAGTGCAAAAGTAGACTATTGCAAAGAGTGTGAAATATAGTAGAATGACATTCGTAACTGAATATACGGACCCTTAGCTGTTTTGGTAGATACACTGCCTAGCAATGAATACCGTAACAATTACGAGTCAAAAATAAATACGGGCCCTTAGCTCAGCTGGTAGAGCAGTGCTTTTGCAAAGCAAAGGTCAGGAGTTCGAATCTCCTAGGGTCCACAAAAAAACACCTTCCAACTAGTTGGAAGGTGTTTGGTTTTTTGTTAATGCCGCAAAACACCGGGGATATCGTATGAGACCTTGGCCCATACATCACTGGCAAATTTCATGACGATCGGAACTGAATAATGAACGATCGCAAAAACAGCAATAACAACAATGATTACTCCGACACAAGAGAGTCCGGACGAAGCAGGTCTCTGTACGGTCACAAATTTTTGATGTTCCATAACCAATTATGTTGTTTCTAGCACTGTACTCCCCGATGACTGTTTCTGCAATGTGGTAAAAAACTCTCGTGTGTCTTATTTGAACTCAAAGAGTTTGTCACCAAAATCCTTGATGCGATTTTTTTCGTCCAGTTCAATTTTTTCTTCCTTGTACAATTTCAGCCGATTGATCCGATGTATGTCATCAATCCACACCCGTCCGTCCGCATACACGATGCGATGGAATGGTATATCAGTAATACCGCTTTCGTATGCCTTACCCAGAATACTGGTAATGCTTTGAGACGCCATTGCCCCGCCTCCGGCAGCAATAGCCAGACGTCCGTAGGTTGTCACTCGCCCCGTAGGAATGGATCGTGCCATCGCGACGACTCGGTCGCTGAATGTTTTCATGGCTACAGTATACTACGCAGTGGTAATGACTTTTGCCACAGCCTTTGCCAGGCGCGTATCAAATATGTCAGGGACGATATGAACTGCAGTCGGCTTCGATACAAGCGTTGCGATAGCATACGCAGCACGAAGTTTCATGGTGTCGGTGATTTGCTTGACCTTATTGTCGAGTGCCCCGCGAAATACTCCAGGGAATACGAGAGCATTGTTGAGTTGATTGGGGAAATCACTTCGCCCTGTAGCAACCACCGCAGCACCTCCGAGAAGCGCGAGAGCAGGCATTATTTCCGGTGTAGGATTCGCCAAGGCAAATACAACAGGGTCTTTGCCCATGGTTTGTACCATCTCGGTCGTGACGATGCCGGGGCTCGACACTCCTACAAAAACATCCGCTCCGACCAATACTTCCGCAAGCGTACCTGTTTCATTATTAGGATTGGTAATCTTGGCAAGCTTCAGTTTCTCGGCATCTATGCCGGGACGTTTTTTGTATACCGCACCCTGTCTGTCCACCAATACGATAGTAGTCGCACCGGCAAGAAGCGCGAGTTTTGCAAATGCACTTCCGGCACCGCCTGCACCGCTTACTACTATTTTTATTTCCGAAAGATTTTTCTTTACCACCTTTAAAGCATTCACGAGTCCGGCAAGAATAACGATTGCCGTACCATGCTGATCATCGTGCATGACAGGGATATCCAATTCTTTTTTTAAACGTTCTTCAATAACAAATGAACGGGGTGCTGAAATATCTTCAAGATTTATTCCTCCGAACCCTGGCGCAATTGCCTTAACTGTCCTAATGATTTCTTCTGTGTCTTGAGTATCCAGAACGATTGGTACTGCATTGATGTTGGCGAATTGCTTGAAGAGCACTGCCTTTCCTTCCATCACCGGAAGTGCCGCGACAGGACCGATGTTTCCAAGCCCGAGCACTGCAGAGCCGTCAGACACCACGGCAACACTGTTGCCTTTCATGGTATAGAGCGCCGCATCTTCAGGGTGCGTTGCCAAGTGAGTGCTCACTGCTGCAACGCCAGGTGTGTACACCACGCTCAATTCATCAAGTGTGGTGACCGGAGTAGTACCGATTATCGCAAGCTTACCCTGGTGTTTTTTGTGAAGCGCAAGAGCGCGCTTGCCATACTCTGTCTGTTTCATGCTCTGTACTATACCACTTCAATCACTTCGTCATATGCACGACGGACTTTTGGAGTAGTTGCATACACATCTTCTCCGCGGTATCCGAATGCAATCATTGTCGTAACGGCAAGATTTTTCTCTGTCAGTCCGAGTATTTCATTCACGGCAGCAGGATCAAATCCTTCCATAGGACCCGCATCGACGCCGAGGAGCGCGGCGGTTTCGATCATCATTCCGAGTGGAATATACGTCTGTGCTGAAAGCCATCCGTTCATCACGTCGGGACTGCTGCTGTGAGCCGCAACCGTACCTTCTACCATTGCCTTATAGTCCGCAAGTTGTTCCGCAGTTGCGCCGGTTGTGTTCATGGTGCGATCCATTAGTTCACCCGCGAGCGCATCTGCATCAGTACGATGAGTAACAACTACGAGATATGACCCGTCAGTGACCTTTGTCTGACCGTATGCGGCAGCCTTAAGTTTTTCTCTCATTTCAGGATTTTTAACCAGGATAAATTTCCATGGCTCTATGCCCAGTACGCTCGGTGCAAGTCGTGCGCTTTCAAGAATGGTTGCGATGTCTGCTTCTGATACGGTCTTGGTAGTATCAAATGTTTTTGCTGCGTAGCGCCAGTTCAGTGCGTTTAATAGTGATTCATTCATATTTGCGTTTGTTATAATTACTGCTATAGTGTTAATACTATAGATTATATAGTACTATAAAAAATATAGCAACTACTATGAAATCCTTATCCGCACAACATTCCCTTTGTACCGACACACTCAAGCTTTTGGGCGACTTTTGGACGCTTCGCATTATTGAAGTTATCCAAAAAAACGAACTCCGCTATTGTGAAATAGAGCGCGCACTCGGCACCGCAAACCCGGTAACCCTGACCAATCGCCTCTCCAAGCTCGAGGCGGCCGGATTATTGCTCCGCATGGAAGAAATCCAGGACAAGATCTCTGTAAGCTACTCGCTTACAGCGATTGGCCGTGAAGCACTTCCCATTCTCACCGCACTGGGTAATTTCTCTAAGAAAATCTCCCATTCAAAATAACCCCTGGCTTTTATTGGCACTTTACCGTATACTGCATCAATCTTATTAAGAATAATACTATTATATGGGAAAACGAGACACATCATTGGGCGCTAAAAAGAAATCAACGCATTCTCACAAGACTCAAAAGCGTCTTGAAATCAAAAAGGAAATGCTTGCTGCAAAGGCCGTAAGACTTCCTAACAAGAACAAATAAACGCATCCGGCATAACGACCAACATAAAACGCTATCACTTTTGGTGATAGCGTTTTATGTTATGCGTCGGTATGAGGTTTTTTATTGATGTGCGGTATCCGCGGAACGAGAATCGCGACGAATGTCCCGACCACTGCCACGAGCCAAAATCCGTACCCGAGGGCCATGCCGAGCGCACCGGCAAACCAAATGCTTGCTGCAGTCGTGAGATTTTTAACACTCGCTCCTTCTTTCAGGATAAGACCTGCACCCAAGAATCCTATCCCTGAGACAATCTGTGCCGCAATACGGGACTTTGAAGCCGGATCAACGATTCCGGAAAGAAACGTAAAAAGCATGGCACCCGCTATCACAAATATGTGCGTACTGATCCCTGCATCCTTTCCGCGACTTTCGCGCTCGATACCGATTGCATATCCGAGTATCGCGCAGAGCACAAGGTTAATGACAAACTGTACTTCAATGGTTCCAAATAAATGATACATATGATTTATTTCTCAGCGAGCGCTTTGAGTGCATTCAATGCACTGTCCCACATTGAATGGAATTCTTCCTTGTATTCTTCCCCGATATCCTGATCAATGGAGATTTCCGTTCCTTCCGGTGTATCAGTAAAGGTATAGTTTTCAAACGCAGGCGCCCACTTCCTCGCCTCTTCGCTCGTTGTGTCCTCTACCCCATCTTTGATGATACCGATGTGTTCGATGGAGATATGTTCATACGGACGGTTATCTCTCACCATCCCGACCATACCCATCTCACTTCCATCTTCTGTCGGACCAAGGAACAACATCTTTGACCCAAGACTCCAGTCACCGATAAAACGCGACCCTCCGCCAAAGGCAGTGGTCCACTGACGATAGCTTTCCTCCCCGAGCATAACGTCCCACACCTTCTCTTTCGGCGCATTGATTGTGATTGTTTCGTGTATTTTTTGCATATATAAAAGTATACCAAAGTTATAGTCGATACGACTCGTTTGACATATTAATAATTTTACGTATTATATTATCCAAACCAGATATCACATGAGACACCGTACCGCAATTGTAGTGCTAGCGAGCCATGGAATGCTTTCTCTGGCGTTAAAGCTTGTTGGTGAGGCAGCCGTACTTGAAATCAAAAAAGCAAAAGAAGAAAAGAAGTTAAGAGATAGAACTGAATACCTCATACAAAACTATCATCTTCAAAAAACCGAAGATATGATTGTTCCATTGGTTTCGATTACACCCTCTACTGAACCTCTGTACCTTCCAGAATTCTATTCGTACCAGGCCTTAGTTTGTACTAGAGCCATGTGTACTTCCTATAGCTATCGTACGTATAGAATCAGACCACCTCCCACAAAGAGGTGGCTTTTTATTTATTCAGTTTAAAAACATCCCTCCGTTGAAATTTCCATACATTTATGCTATAAAATAGCAGTAATTACCTGATCGTCTAATGGTAGGACACCTGGTTTTGGTCCAGATAATTGGGGTTCGAGTCCCTGTCGGGTAGCAAAGAAAAAATCGCCTTCGGGCGGTTTTTTCGTGTAAATAAAAAAGCTCGCTAATCAACGAGCTTAAAGTAGTATTCGATTTCCCATTTGTCACAAAGCATGGTCCGCGAGACTTTCTTTGCCGTGTCGGGGAGCACTCCGGTCTTTGCCCAATTGTCGGCTTTCGGAAGAATTCTTCCACCGTAGTACGGTACTTCATACCATGACATGTTCACTTGGTAGCTTCCCTCACTGTATTTTTCGTTTATATCATTTTTACTAATTACCCCTTCTGGCGCCATTCCGTATTTTCTTCTGATATCTGGTGAATGCTTTCGGAAAATGATTTTTTGCGGGGACCTGAATTTGTACACGCGATTGCGTCGATACCATCTTCCAAAATCGGAATAATGTTCTTTGCAGAAGTAGAGTATCCAGGGCAGTGCCGAGACGATATTCGCAGCAAGGTGTTTTAACCAATTATTTATTTTTTTCATCTGATCAATTTTTCTGAATACTACGTTTTATTCCGTTTCTGTCAATAAAAAGGTTCCGACGTCGTCCCATACAGCTAGCAAAGAAAAAATCGCCTTCGGGCGGTTTTTTCGCACTACCTTGTGTTATGATTGTTTTATGAATAAAAAAATCATATTCATTATTGCGGGAATACTTATACTCAGCCTTATTGTTTATCGTAATGTAAAATCAGAGTTTCCTTTGGTAATGAATCCTGAATATTCAGCCAATTATTACTGTGATGGTAATAAGACTTTCAGTGCTTCATTCTCTCGATATGTTGACGGTTCTATCACCGTAAACTTTGACTCAGGAAAAACAACGACTCTCCAGGCTACCAATTTGTCCCAATCATCTATCCGAAACAGTACTTATGAGTCTAAGGATGGGTCAATTGAACTCTATAAAATCGATGCCCGGGACAGGTACAACATTACAAACTCAAATCCTCTTGATAATCCTGACACCGATGACGAAATATCAATTTATCAAAATGGTAAAGAGTTATATAATAATTGTCTTTCAAAAAACTATAATATTGAATTAAGATAATAAACTAATTATTTTGTCTTTTTTTTGAAATGTAGAGTTCCGACATCGTCCCATACAGCTAGCAAAAGAAAAAATCGCCTTCGGGCGGTTTTTTCGTGCAAATAAAAAAAGCCCCCACAATAAGGTGAGGACTTACTTCAGTCACGCAACGGACATTTTTTTGTTGACCGTTATAGTTACGGTCGTCGCTTGCGAGCATGAATAACTTTAATTTAGCGAAAATTTTTACAGATACCGTTTTCTATCAGGACACCCTCGCTGTAGCCAGCACTATTTCCAGGAAAACCGAGCACCCGAGGAAACATTCTTACATACTCTAAGTGCGAAACAATGACTAAGTTTTCACCGGTAAAGTTTTCAAGTTTTTCCTTTAACCAGTCAAAATCAAATCGGTGAGAATTATCGCTCCATAATTCTGGATAAGTTATTACTTCGGCCAAGCTAAGTTCCTGTTTTATATTTTGAGCAGTTTCTGCAGCGCGTGCAGCAGAAGATGTCCATATTACAACGTTCTCTTGACCAAGGTCTCGACGAATGTTCATTCCAAGATTTGTGGCATTTTGCAATCCACTTTCAGAAAGAGATGGATCTGACCCGCCTCCTGCATAGTCAGCGTGGCGTACTAAATAGAGCTTTTTGATATTCATTGTTTTAGGGATTAAATTTATTTCATATTATATTGAATATTTCAGTTGTCAACGTATAGTTTCTTACGTCGTTCCATACGGATAGCGAAGAAAAAAATCGCCTTCCTGCGATTTTTCTATATCTTATTATTTTTCTACTCCCAGCATTTCTATGAATGCGAGTTCGAGCGGGAGTGTTGCCACTGATGCGTAGGCAAGTCTTTCGATGGCGGTAATCATCGAAATGATTCCTCTCGAAGAAATGGCTTCGGTTGCTTCGACCGCTCCCCGCTTGATCACCGCTACATAGGCTTCTGAATAATTGGATTCGATAGTTTCGCGCTGCCCTGGAGCATACCGATACATCAGTGATAATCGCATTGTTGAAAGAAAGAGTTCCGCAAGAAGCATCATGTCAGTGTGCACACTGTTTGCATTTTCAAGAATTGCATAACATTTGTCGATATCGCGCTCGATGAGCGCCGTATACAAATCATGAATCACGCGAAGCGACGGCGCACCGGTCACCTTCTCAGTAAGTGCGCGATCAACGATGCGACCCTTTGCAGCAGAAAATACTTTTTGCAAAATACTGAGCGTGTCGCGGAATGATCCGCCACCAAGAAATGCGATTAGTGACGCACTGTCTGCATCGATCTCGATGCGCTCTTGTGCGGCGATCGCTTCGATGCGGGCAACGAGCGTTTTCTCACTTGGTTTGCGGAATGAAAATGTCTGACAACGAGAAAGAATGGTTTCGGGGACTTTGTCGAGTTCAGTTGTTGCGAGAATGAAGATTACATGAGCTGGAGGCTCTTCAAGCGTCTTCAGGAGTGCATTGAATGCTTCTTTGGTCAGCATATGCACCTCATCGATTATGTAGACCTTGTAGGCGGATGAAAAAGGCAACACTCGAACACCTTCACGAAGGGTGCGGATATCGTCAATCCCGCGGTTGGACGCGGCATCGATTTCCATGATGTCTTCAGGGTTGGTACCGAGTGCTCGTGCAAAGATACGGGCGACTGATGTCTTCCCTGTTCCCCGACTCCCTGTGAACAGATACGCATGAGAAAAAGTACTGTCCTTAATGGATTGGTCCAGCACAGAAACGATATGTTCCTGCCCCTCTACTTCATTCCACTCATTCGGACGGTATTTACGGTATAAGACTTGATCATGCATGGCTCTATTGTACCAGACTATTATCCTGAGCTAAAAACTCTTCTACAATCTCCGCTACATCTGCCGCCGTCTTGGCTTCCTCCATCAGTCTCATACGGAGTTCTTTTGAACCACGGAAACCGGTACAGTATGCCTTGTAGTGTTTCTTCATGATCGAGAAACTCTTGATGTCTCCAAGAAGTTCTTCGAAAAGTTTGGTGTGCTCAACCATTACCTTCAAGCGTTCTTCTATAGTAATTGGCCGCACCGCAGATACCGGTGCACTGCGCGTGGAGTCTGTATTGATAAAGGGGAATACTTTCTTCAGAAATAGTTTAATTGATGAGGGTTTTTGCGGAATAGTCGCGGTCATTTCGCGAGACGCGTCAAAGAACCACGGGTTACCAAAGAGCGCGCGTCCGATCATGACTCCGTCTACTCCGCTCATCACCGCTTTGTCCTTTGCATCGGCAAGACTTGTCACATCCCCGTTTCCGATGATGACGGTCTCGGGCGCAAGTGCATCACGAAGCGCAACTACCTCTTTCAACAATTCCCATTGCGCCGGAACCTTGGAGAGTTCTTTGCGGGTACGGGCATGGACCGTGAGTGCAGCAATACCACTAGAAAGCAAAAGCGGAATCCAGGTATCGATCTGTACCGCATGGTATCCGACACGAGTCTTCACAGAAAGCGGGATATCTTTTCCTGAAGTTTTGATTCCACGCTTTGCTGCTTCTATGATCAGGAGTGCTTGCTCGGGGTCCTTCATCATTGCCGCTCCTGCTCCCTGTTTTTCAATCGTCCGGTCAGGACACCCCATGTTGATATCGATACCGTCAAATCCAAGTTCGGAGGCAAACTTTGCGGCACCCTCCATCTTTTCCGGATCCGCACTAAAAAGTTGCGCTACGATCGGTCGTTCGCTCTCATCAAATACCAAGTCCCGCGCAAGTATTTCTTGCCCTTTACTCATCAAACCGTTTGCTGAAACAAACTCAGTCCACATCACGTCAGGCTTACCGTATTTTGCAATGAGCCTGCGAAATGCGGGGTCGGTAACATCCGCCATCGGAGCGACGACATAAAAAGGTTTCTTTGATTGTTTTACCTGATGCCAAAAATTCATCGTATTAAAATTGCTATTTAAACTTATATACTACTTTGTTAGAAAGACGCAAATCAATATACTCGAGCATTGCTGTGGAACTTTTGTATTTAACTGAGAAAGCCGGGGTACGGATTGCTGTAAACAAGGATTGTAGTGTCGTATCGAGAGAAATTTCCGTATCAATGATAATTTTTGCCGGGTTACCGTTATGATAAAACACTACCACTAGTTTCTCAGGCTTGGTATAAAAATAAAATTCCGACGCTTCGATATTGATTGCGCTCAAGCGTTCTGATAAAAATTTCATGGTTGCGAGTGATTCGACCGGAAGCGGAACAAAGGGATACGCTCCGGCCTGTCCTCCAAAAAATTTTATATAGGCACTACCAGAAAAAAATGGTGCAGGCGCAAATACCACGCCGTCATCGTTCATAAAAGAACAGGCTTGCGTTACCTCATCGCACCACACCGAGGTCCCTACATACTCTTTTACCTCGATAACGATACTCTGCCTTCCGCTTCGGGCAACAGAAACATCAGAGAATTTTGGGAATGCTCGGCGAATGGTTTTTTCAAGGCTTGCATCAGGAAGTAATACCAGGCTGGTTTTTGGAAATATATAGAGCCACCTGCCTTCAAGCGAATTCATGACAAATTCCGACACATCTTTCGGGTCAGCACTTTCAACCCCGACAACCTCAACATTCGTCAACTGAAATTGCTTGAGTTTTGCGAGTGTTATAAAACCTCCAACCAGCACTACACAACAACTCACCAGGAGTGCTTGTTTCCAGGGAAATATTTTTTTTCTCTTTTTTCCACCCGCTTGAGGTTTTGATTGCGTTTCATCATCCAAAACCCTTGTGTGATAATTGCGTTCGTACATGATTATTTTCCAATCACAGCCTTGCCCATGTATGGTACTAATACTTCAGGAACCTTGATAGACCCGTCTGCCTGCTGGAAATTTTCAATAAGTGAAACAAGGATACGAGGTGTCGGGATGGCAGTACAGTTCAATGAGTGCACATAGCGACTCTTCCCTGTCTCATCCTTGTATTTGATTCCAAGGCGACGGGTTTGAAAGTCATGAAAATATGACGCTGAAGAAATCTCCCGGTATGTCTCCTCTTTTGGAACCCAGAGCTCGATGTCGTACATCTTTACCTTCCCGAGGCCCATGTCTCCGGTTGAGGCGTTGAGTGTGTGGTACGGAATACCAAGACTTTCAATAAACTGTTCGGTGCTGCCGTTCATTTCTTCGTGCCACTTCACGCTTTCTTCGTGTGACGCCTCACAGAGCACGACTTGTTCTATTTTGTAAAATTCGTGCACGCGAATGAGGCCCTTCACGTCGCGCGCATGACTGCCTGCCTCAAGACGGTAACATGGGGAGAATCCGAGCATCTTGATCGGAAGGTTTTCTTTCGGGACCACTTCGTCCATATACATCCCCATAAGCCCCACCTCAGACGTACCTACCAAATACGTATCATCTTGGTTTTTGTAAATGTCAGCTTCGCCCTGAGGAATAAATCCGCATCCCATCAACGCTTCGCGTTTTGTGATCATCGGAGGCATGACGGGATTGAACCCGCGCTTGGTCCAAAAATCAAGCGCATAATTCCAGATGGCAAAGCAGAGTTTTACTCCGTCACCTTTCAAATAATATCCGCGAAACCCGTGAACCTTTACCCCGCGTTCAAAATCCGCCATGTCGAGCGCGAGCATTATTTCGATGTGATCCTTGGGTTCAAAATCAAAGACGGTTTTTTCACCCCAGGTTTTTTGAATGACACTGTGCGATTCATCAGGTCCTACCGGAGCAGACATATCGGGAATGTTTGGTACCTGAAGCATGAGCCCTTGCCATTCTTTCATCACCTCTCGGAGTGTTTCCTCAAGTTGCTGAACCTGTTCCTTAAGCGGCTTGAGTTGTTCAAGAAGCACGGTACGAGCCTCTGCATCTGCCGCACTTGCAACGAGCTCTCCGAGGCGCAATTGTTCGGTACGCGCAGTCTCAAACGACGCAAGGGTTGAACGTCGCTTCTCTTCGACGGCGAGCAGTGTGTCCAAATCAAGCGAAATGTTCTTCTTTAGAATGGCGTCCTTGATAATGTCCGGATTTTCTTTGATGAATTTGATATCGAGCATAGTGCATACACTATAGCGTATTTCGGGGATTTTATACAATCTTCATCTTCCTTTCAGTACTATATATAGTATGGATGAACAGATCGTTGCCATCATACCTACCGACTACTTTCCTTCTTTAGGTGAAATCCCCCAGCCGCCGAAAACCTTGCGCATGCGCGGGACGCTTGCCGCAAGCGACGGTACTCTATTTATAGGTGTCGTCGGATCCCGTAAATTTACTTCGTATGGCAAACAAGCCTGCATATCCCTTATCAAAGGTCTGGCGGGGTACCCTGTCACCATAGTTTCAGGCCTTGCACTCGGCATTGACGGTATCGCGCATCAAGCGGCGATTGATGAAAGGATTCACACGATTGCGATTCCTGGAAGCGGGCTTTCATGGGACGTACTCTATCCGCTCCAGCACAAAACACTCGCGCAGGATATTTTACAAAACGGCGGCGCACTCCTTTCAGAATTCAAAGACAGTGAAATCGGTGCACCCTGGAATTTCCCCAAGCGCAATCGCCTCATCGCCGGAATCTGTGCGATGATCATAGTAATAGAAGCGGAAGAAAAATCTGGTACGCTTATCACTGCAAGACTCGCAACGGACTACAACAAGATAGTCGGCGCTGTCCCCGGACCGATTACTTCCTCAACTTCAAAAGGTGCGCACCAGTTGTTGAAACTCGGCGCGGTTCCTATAACCGATGCAACCGACATACTCAGAGAGCTCGGACTCGATTACGGTGCATCGAGGAGTACCCGACCAACTTGCCTATTGACTGATGAGGAAGAAAAAATAGTTTCAATCCTTCATGACGGACCGAAACTGAAGGACCATATAATGACGGAGCTCGAACTTGAACCGAGCAGTGGAAACATGACTTTTTCAACTTTGGAAATCAAGGGGGTGATACGCGAAGTGCTGGGATTAGTAGAACTCGTCAAATGACGATTAGTTGCTTTTAATAAATTGCCATGGTACTACTGCTACACACCTTATGAAATTACTCATCGTCGAGTCGCCCTCAAAAGCGAAGACAATCGAAAAATATCTGGACGGCGCGTACACGGTACGCGCATCTGTCGGACACATTCGCGACCTTCCAAAATCACAAAAGAAAGCCATCGATATCGAAGGCGGCTTTATAGCGCACTATGAAATTTCCAAAGGAAAGGAAAAAGTAGTTGATGAGCTGCGCAGTCTTGCGCAGAAGGCAAAAGAAATCATTCTTGCGCCCGACCCGGACCGAGAAGGAGAAGCGATTGCCTGGCATATCGAAGAGCTTTTGAAAGCCGACAAGAAAATAAAATCCCCTATCACGCGCGTGACATTCAATGAAATTACCAAGGACGCTATCATTTCGGCACTTGAACATCCGCGCGCGATCGATACCAATCTTCGCCGCGCACAAGAAGCACGCCGCGTACTTGATCGTCTCGTCGGCTACGACCTCTCCGGAATCATCTGGCAAAAGGTTCGCTATGGTCTTTCGGCTGGCCGCGTACAATCCCCTGCTCTTCGAATCCTTGTAGAACGTGAACGCGAAATCAAAGCCTTCGTACCTGAAGATTACTGGGTACTCAGTGCGAACGTAAAAACAAAAAGCAAAGCAGAACTCACACTCAACTGCGTGGAAGAGCCTCGTGACCGCGCAGAAGTTGACCGCATTTTAACTATTGCCAACAAAGAAGATTGGATCGTAAAAGATGTAAAGGAATCAGAACAAAAGCGTTCTCCGAAAGCTCCTTTTACTACCTCCACGCTTCAGCAGGCAGCGAGCTCACGACTTTCTTTCTCTCCGTCGCGTACCATGCAGATCGCACAAAAGCTCTATGAAGCAGGTCATATTACGTACATGCGTACTGACTCCACTACCCTTTCGGCACAAGCGATTCCAGGTATCACGAAGGTGATAGAAAAAAAATTCGGCAAAGAATATCTTGAAACGCGTGCGTATAAAACCAAATCAAAAAATGCCCAGGAAGCGCATGAAGCGATTCGCCCTACTCACATTGAAAAGGAATCAGTGGGAATGACGGAAGAACAAAAGAAACTGTATCGTCTCATTTGGGAACGAACCGTTTCTTCACAAATGACGGATGCCAAGGTATTGAAGACGCGCGTAGTAGGAAACGTAACAAGCGAGACTATTCCTGACTTTACCGCGACCGGTTCACAAGTACTTTTCCCGGGATGGCTTGCGGTCGACACGAATGCACGCGGTGACGATGTTGAACTTCCTGCAATCAAAAAGGATGAGCCTCTCACCCTCATCTCCGTAACAGACACCGCAAAACAAACCGAACCGCCAAACCGCTACTCAGAAGCAGGACTCGTCAAAGAACTCGAAGCGCGCGGCATCGGTCGCCCGAGTACCTATGCGGCTATTATATCCACCCTTGAAATCCGCGGATATATAGAAAAGATTAACCGTTCATTAAAACCAACTGACACCGGCGAGGTTGTATCAGGGTTCCTTGAAGCGAATTTCATGGAATATATCAACGACACCTTCACTGCAGAGATGGAGGACAAACTCGACGACATCGCATCAGGTGAACGCGAATACAAAAAAGTTTTGACGGATTTCTATAAACCGTTCCAAAAAGACGTAAAGGAAAAAATGAAACTCGACAAAGCAACGACGCTTGAAGCAGCAGATCCAAAATACCGTTGTCCAAAATGCGGAAGCTCCATGATCGTAAAGCTCGGACGAGGCGGCAAATTCCTTTCCTGTGACCGGTACCCCGACTGTGACGGAGCGCTCACCATAGAAGGACTGGAAATCAAAAAAGATGAACCGGTCGGTATCGACCCAGAAACCAACCTCCCTATCTTTACTATGATCGGTCGCTTTGGTCCCTATGTTCAATTAGGTGAAATGCCTCCGAAAGTAAAAGGTAAGAAAACAGTAAAACCAAAAATGGCGAGCATTCCTCGTGAGGTTGACCCTACTACCGTCACTACGGAAATGGCGTTGAAGTACCTTTCGATTCCTCGTAACCTCGGTGCGCACCCGAGCACTGGACTTGAAGTCTCAGCCAACAACGGCCGTTTCGGTCCCTATGTTGCCCATGATGGCAACTTCCGCTCCATCAAGAAACCGCTCGATGTGTTCACGATCACCTTCGAACAAGCGCTCGAACTCCTCGCACAAGAAAAGAAACCGAGAGGTTTCCAAAAGAAAAAGAAGGACGAATAAAACCCCATAGCGGGGTTTTATTTTTTATCGTGCAGCGTGTATAGTTATAGATATGAAAGAAAGTCCGGACACAAATCTTGAGTCGCTGTATGCATTAGTAGAATTCCCTCTCACCGAGGACGACAAAATGCTTTTGGAGCGTGCGTACGATTTCGCCAAGACTAAACACGAGGGACAGGAACGTAATTCGGGAGTGCCGTACTTTACTCACGTATTTGCAGTGGCACAAAACTGCGCACGATTAGGAATGGACCTCGAAACCATTATCGCCGGAATGCTTCATGATACCCTTGAAGACACGGAAACAACCGAAGAAGAAATCTCTCACCACTTCGGCGGGCATGTACTCTTTTTGGTAAAAGGAGTGACCAAGCTCGGAAAATTGAAATACCGCGGACAAGAACGTCATGCGGAAAGTATGCGAAAATTTTTCGTAGCTATGGCTGAAGACTTGCGCGTACTTATCATCAAGCTCGCCGACCGCCTGCACAACATCCAAACGCTCGAGCATGTACGCCCCGACAAACGTAGTCGTATCGCGCTTGAAACAATCGCGGTTCATGCGGCACTCGCAGGACGACTCGGTATGGGCAAGCTCAAAGGAATGCTCGAGGACTATGCATTTCCTTTTGCCTACCCAAAGGAATACGCAAAGACAAGGGCATTGATCGACTCTCGCATGGAAGGTGCACAGCGCACCGTACAAGAAACACATGCAACAATAGAAAAAACGTTGAAAGAATTTTCTATCAATGACACTCTCGTTGAAAGTCGCGTAAAGTACACGTACAGCCTGTATAAAAAGCTTCAAAGATACGACATGGACATCGATCGCGTATACGACATCATCGCGCTTCGTGTGATCGTAAACAACATCGCTGACTGCTACCAGGTACTCGGTCTCATTCACATGCTCTGGAAGCCTATTCCCCGTCGCATCAAGGACTACATTGCCCTGCCGAAACCCAACGGCTACCAATCTCTTCACACCACCGTCATTACCGAGCGCGGTATCGTAGAAATACAGATTCGAACCCAGACAATGAACCAAGAAGCCGAGCTCGGTATCGCAGCCCACTTCCTGTACAAAGAAAATAAAATCGACAAGGAAGCGAAACCCGGGAGTAAAAAATTTGGTTGGATTGACGAACTCAAGGAACTCAACGGTGTTATGGGTAAACCAAGCCGATTCCTCGAACAGCTTCATGTGGACTTGTTCAAGAGCCGTATCTTTGTCTTCACTCCGCAAGGCGACGTGATTGACCTGCCTGAAGACGCTTCTCCTGTGGACTTTGCGTACGCTGTGCACACTCAGGTCGGCGAAACTACGAGTGCTGCTCGTATAAACGGCAAGATGGTGTCCCTCGGTGCCAAACTTCAAAACGGAGACGTCGTAGACATCATGACTCAAAAAAATGCAAAGCCCTCAAGCAAGTGGCTCGATTATGCAAAGACCACCCTTGCCCGTCGTCGCATCCGTGCGTATGTTGCCGAACACGGAGGACTCTTGGAAAAGTTTCTTATAAAGGAATAAATATAAAAAATCGTAGGAGCTCAACTCCTACGATTTTTTATTATTTGATTATGGGTTCGTATAACATCCCGGCTGAGAATGACTATAACTTGCCTCCGATGTCCTACCGGAGCTTCCTATGCAAAACCATTTCCCTGCGGTTGTATCATTATCTTGTAACTTCACTTGTATCGAAAAATTATCTTTCGTGCCGATTGCACAAGCACCGCCACATCCCAGCAACAATTTATTATTTGTCAGATCACCTGCCGCATTTGTCGGGAGTTTACCAACAAGGCTATTACAAATATCGATTGCCTTTTGCCTATTTGCGGTACCCACCGCTATTCTTGTAGAACATGCTACGCCACCAGTACCAGTTTGAGTATCACCCATAGTCGAACCTATAGAAGAAAATGTAGTAAAGTCGCCAGTCTGAGCATAATGTTCCATGGCAAGAGTGAATAATTGTCGTGCTTCTGATTTGATTGCTGCTGTCTTTGCTTTGTCTCGCGCAGAACTCAGAGATGCAATGATAACCGCCGCAAGAACAACAATAACCGCAATAACGACCAAAAGTTCAATAAGAGTAAAACCTGAAACATTATTACGAGATTTCATAAGAATGATTATACCACAAGAATATTTTATGGATTTCCATAACAACCTGCTTGCGAAATAGCATACAAACCTTCGTATACAGCGCCAGAGGATCCTAAACAAAAGTAATTTCCTGCAGTTGCCCCCGATACACCACCATTATCTTGCAATTTTACCTGGACAGTAAAATTATTCACTGTATCAGTACAAGTACTACCACAACCCAATAGCATTTTATTAGCAGTTGAATCTGAGATAGTATTTGTCGGCAGTTTTGAAGTAATACTATTACAGATTTCAATTGCCCTATCTCTATTAATCGCAGTTATACGAATTATTGAAGAACAAGTGGTACCTCCAGTTCCGGGCTGAGTCTCACTTTTGACCCACGCAGCACTGGCAAACGTTGCGTAACTACCAGTTTCAGCAAAATGGGCTTGTGCCAATGTGTATAATTGTCGTGCTTCTGATTTGATTGCTGCTGTCTTTGCTTTGTCCCGGGCAGAACTAAGAGATGCGAGTACTACTGCGGCAAGAATTCCAATTACTGCGATTACTACGAGAAGTTCGATGAGTGTAAAACCTCGAGAACTGTTTTTCATGATTTAAATTATACCATACAAAAACCACCAGGATTTCCTGGCGGTTTTGTTATTTAAAGAGAAAAGTTTTTAAGATTGTATAGGTCTTCCACTTCTTCTTCAGCTTCCGCGATTTCTGTCGGAGAACGATCTTCAAGAAGATCGACTTCTTCGCGTTCCTGATGTTCTGCTTCAGAAATTTCTTCAGGAGTTTGAGGGGTTTCCGTAGGAGCTGCAGCAGCTTGCTGCTTGTTGCCGAGCACGTTCATGATAGTTTCCAGGTCTTCCGATGAGAAATAATCAATAGTAATTTTTCCTCCTGCTTCCTTTGGTTCGATATGAACGCGAGTACCGAGCGTTTCTTGAAGTTGCCGTTCGATCACCATAAGCCCTGCGTCAGGGATGAGCGAGTGCTTACGAACCTTATCAACCGCTATACGTCGCGCAATGCGCTCCGCCTCACGCACAGTGATCTTACGGAACATGATCTCCTTAAAGAGTGTCATCTGTTCCTCTGGGCGTGTAGCAAGCATCATAAGCGGACGTGTGTGCCCTTCGTTGATCTTTCCCGCAGACAGCGCATCAAGGATTTCCTGAGAGAGTGAGAGTAACCGAATACTGTTTGAAACATACTCGCGACTCTTGCCCATCTTTTGACCGATTTGCGTATGCGTAAATTTGAATTCATCTACCAAACGCTGAAATGCGCGAGCACGTTCTACGCCGTTTAAGTCTTCACGTTGCAAGTTCTCGATGATCGCAAGCTCGAGTTTCATCATGTTGTCATCCCCTACGCGGATGATTGCTGGCATTTGAGCTATCCCTGCCATCTTTGAAGCACGCAAGCGCCGCTCTCCGGCAATGAGTTCGTACTCCACGAGCATACCGTGATCTGTCTCTGTCTCTACGCGGGACACTGTGATCGGCTGAAGTACTCCGTACTGACGAATCGATTCGGATAAATCTTTCAGAGGTCCCGGTTCGAATTCTCGACGGGGCTGAAACGGGTTTGGTTTGATCTTATCGATATCGATCAGAAAAATTGAATTGGT
>Ga0247817_10000125_pt1 | contig 57981 bp, 53 predicted proteins | sample UWRJL212509R1_FD_178010 | JGI IMG/M metagenome (GOLD analysis project Ga0247817, IMG submission 178010) | Plant litter microbial communities from Arlington Agricultural Research Station in Wisconsin, United States - UWRJ-L212-509R-1 | ecosystem: Environmental > Terrestrial > Plant litter >... | reverse complement strand
GACTTCACCGAGAAGGTCAACCCGTTCGTCTCCACAGAAGATGACTTCGGCCAGGACCTGCCCGGTGCACAGGCGCCGAACTCGATCATCAAGATCAACCCGATGACCACACCCGGTCGTGCCCACAGCGGTTACGACTACGCCGAGACGAAGATCGCCGGCTTCACGCACACCAACCTCGACGGCGTCGGCGGTTCGGGAGGCGGTGGCGACCTGCTCGTCGTTCCGACCTACACGCAGTACACCTCGCGACCGTCGACCGACTCCTACGCCAAGGCGTACTCGCACGACGCCGAAGAGGCGACGCCCGGCTACTACAGCGTCGACCTAAACACGTCGAACGGACCGATTGTCGCCGAGGCAACGACCGACGTGCGCACCGGAAAAGACCGCTTCACCTTCCCGAAGGCCGGCGCGGCCTCGCTCGTCGTCGACCTGCGCAACAACTTTACGAGCCGCAATGGCGCGACGCTCGACGTGACGAAGCTGAGCGACGGACGCAGCGCGCTCGCCGGAGACTTCACCGGATTCTTCAACGGCTACTCGTACAAGATGTACTACTACGTCGAGACGACCGCGCCGACGAGCGCTGTTCGCACGTGGGGTGCGAGCGGCTCGCTCGGAAACGGCGCGCACCAGGACGGCACGGATGTCGGGGCGATTCTCGATTTCACCGTCGCTGATGGCGAGAAGGTCGGACTCAACGTCGCGATCTCTCCGATCAGCGCGGCACAGGCGAAGACCGACCTCGGGGCGGAGCAGGGCGACCGTTCGTTTGCCGATGTAAAGGCCGACACCGCCGCAGCGTGGAATGAGCTGCTCGGCACGCTCGACGTGACCAGCACGCAGAAGAGCGACCCCGACGGCGACCTGACCGAGTTGTTCTACACGCACCTGTACCGCATGTTCGGAAGCCCGGTCAATGCCACCAGCACGAGCGGAACTTACCGCGGCGTCGACGGCGTTGTTCGCGAGGCCAACGGGTACACGCACTACGACGGCTGGGCCGCGTGGGACGACTTCCGCAAGTACGAGACGATCGCGGTCGGCTACCCCGACATCTACCAGGACCAGATGCAGTCGCTCGTCGACCTGTTTGTCGCACTCGGGGCATCCGACAAGACCTCCCTCTCGCAGCTGACCCACTCCGTGCCGACCGTGCGCTTCGAGCGCTCCGCCGTGCTCATCGCCGATGCCGTCTCGAAGGGGGCGAAGCTCAAGGGACTCCAGCAGGCCTGGCCCGCGCTCGTCACCCACTCCAAGGGCGGTTACTCGAACGCCGACAACGTGGCCCGCGGCTACATCGCCGACCGCGTCGATGACACCCTCGGCACCTCGTACGACGACTGGGCTATGGCGACCATCGCCGATTCGCTCGGCAAGACGAAAGACGCCGCGGCCTACCGCGAACGCGCGACCAACTGGACGAACCTCTATAAGAAGGATGCCGTCACGCTCGCAGACGGCTCGAAGACCGGTCTCATCTTCCCGAAAAACGGCTCCGGCACCTTCGGTTCGCCTAACCCCGAGCAGTTCGAGTCGGGCAGCATCTACCAGGGCACGCTCTGGCAGTACAACTGGTACGCCGCACAGGACCTCGGCGGAATGATCGACCTCATGGGCGGCGAAGACACCGCGCTTTCGGCACTGAGCTTCATGTTCGGGGAGCACGCTCCGGATGACGGAAAGCGGATGCTGCACGCGAACGCCAACGAGATCGACCTGCACGCGCCCTACCTGTTCAACTACGTCGGCGCACCGTCGAAGACGCAGTACTGGGCTCGCAACATCTACACGAAGGAAACGTGGAACCGCTACATCGCGACCGGCTCCACGCACGAAGCACCCTCGGGTGGTGGTGAGTTCACCCCGCCGATCAAGACGAAGGTGTTCAAGAACTCGCCGCAGGGCTTCCTGCCGACGATGGACAACGACGCCGGAACGATGTCGTCGACCTTCGTCGCCGCGGCCCTCGGCCTCTTCCCTGTGCTCGCTGGCTCGAACGAATACCAGATCGGCACCCCGTTCTTCGAGAACGTGCGCATCTCCTACCCGAGCGGTCGCACGCTCGACATCGAAGCGAACGGCGTCTCGCCTGACGACTACTACGTGCAGTCGGCGCAGCTCAACGGTGAATCGTTCGACCGCACTTGGGTCACCTACGACCAGCTGACCGCGGGCGGCGAGCTCTCGTTCGACATGGGAAGCAAGGCATCCGACTGGGCAGCCGATTCCGTCGCGTCGTCGTCGCTCAAAGACGTCGTGCCGACCACCGCGTACGACCGTTCCTCGTCGATCACGCTCTCCGGTCGTCAGTTCACCGAGAGCGTGACGGAAGACGGCGTCATCGACGGCACTCTCGACCTGACCCTCTCCGACGGCATCTTCGCCGGCGAGCTCGGTGACGACCTCGTGGCCGACGGCCTTATCGCGGCATCCAACGTTCCGGCCGGTCTCACGCTGACCGCCGAGCGTGTCGGTATCCGCGAGGTGACTTTCGCGCTGGAGGGTACGGCGACCGAGTCAGATTCCCTCGACAGCATCGACGACCTGGTCATCGCGCTGTCGAAAGACACCTTCTCGCGCCAGCCCCTCGCCGGTGCAAAGACCTACACGGCGAAGGTCACCTTCTCGGGGGCGACCCTGACGGCCGAGCGCACGACGCTGCTTGCCGCGAAGGATGGCTCGGTCGATGCGTCAACAACTCTCACGCTCGGCGGCGACACCTTCACCGGAGCGAACGGCCGCAACCTGATCGCGGATGGCGACCTGAAGGTGACCGGGCTTCCGGACGGCCTGACCGCTTCTGCCATAAAGAAGAGCGCCACCACAATCGCCCTCGAGGTGACGGGAAAGCTCGAAACGGATGGCTCGGACTTCGCGCTCGAGTTCGCTGATTCCGCGCTGTCCGGTGGTGAAGCATCCGCTCTCACCGGCGACGGTGTCTCCGGCCTCAGCTCGTTCAGCGTTCAGATCGACCAGGCCTGGCGTGCGCAGCTCGCAGAGCTCTACAACGAGGCCCGCACGGTCTCGAAGGGCAACTACTCCGCCGCGTCGTTCGCGACGTTTGCCGCCGCACGCACCGCGGCCGGCGAGCTGCTCGCCAGCTCGAAGTCGACCGACGACGAGCTGCAGTTCGGTGTCATCTCGCTGAGCTCGGCGATCAAGGCCCTCGCGCTCAAGTCGACCTCGTACCGCACGCTGCAGGCCGAGGCCTACACGTCGTGGTCGGGTGGAGACCTTAAGACCGAGACCAGCACCGACCTCAGCGGATCGTCGCTCGGTAATCTCGGTGGAGTTCTGCCGGGAAGCTGGATCGCCTACGGAGACATCGACTTCGCCGGGCAGCTGCCCGAGGGAATCGCGGTGCGATACGTCAACAACTCCGGTCGTAGTGCTGCCGACTCGGCCGTCGAGGTCCGCCTCGATTCGCCGACCGGTGAACTCGTCGACACGATCGCGCTTCCCGCGTCGGGGCCGAACTGGAACAGCTACACGACGGTCAACCACGAGTTCACGAAGAACAGTGCGCTGACCGGCTCTCACACTGTCTACCTCGTCTTCCGCGGAACGACCTCTCCGAACCCCTGGCTCGTCAACCTCGACTGGACCCAGTTCCTGAAGAAGATGCCCGAGACCGAGGTTCCGCCGACCCAGCCCGTCGCTTCGGTGCGGATCCAGGGTGAGAGCTACAACTCCGACAACGGTGGAGGCCTCAAGAAGGAGACCGGCACGGACTCGACCGGCGCAGCCATCGGCAACATCGGTGGATCGTGGAACGGCGGAATGGTCACGTTCGACTCCGTCGACCTCGGCAAGGACGACCTCTCGGAGTTCACGGTTCGCTACGTGAACAACAGCGGTCGAGTCGGGCCGAACGCGAAGATCCTCGTGCACCTCGATGCGGTGAGTTCCTCGCCGCTCGTCACGGTTCCGCTCCCCGTCACGGGCAACGCGTGGAGCGCCTACTCGACGGCCAAGGTCACGCTTCCGTCGAAGGTATCCGGCACGCACAAGCTCATCATCGAGATGAAGGCCGACACCACGACGGCGCTGCCGTACGTGTCGAACTTCGACTGGTTCGAGTTCTCCGTGCCTGAGGTTGTCGCCCCGGAGCCCACCACGGGACTGCGTGTAGAGGCCGAGAGCTTCACCTCGAACAGCGGCAACGGACTCAAGACCGAGCCCGGAACCGACTCGAAGGGTGTCGCGCTGACCAACCTCGGTGGCACTTACGACAACGCCGAGCTGACCTACGCGATCGACCTGGCGAAGACGTCGGCCACGACGGCGACCATCCGCTACGTGCACAACACCGGACGAAGCGGCACCAACGCCCGCGCCGACCTGTGGCTCGACGCGCGCGAGGGTGAACCGTTCGCTTCGATTCCGTTGCCGACCACGGGCGGCAACTGGAACGCCTACGCAACCGCGACGGCCGCTCTTCCGAAGACAGTGACCGGCTCGCACAAGCTGATTGTCGCGCTTCGCGCCGAGACGACGAGCGCGCTTCCGTACGTCGCAAACGTCGACTGGTTCGAGCTCGGCTACGGGGTCGACTCGTCTGCTCTGCGTGCCGCGGTGAACGACGCGAAGAGCATCGTCGAGCAGGCCGATCGCTACAACTCGATCGACTACGGCACCTTCGAGACCGCGTTCACCGCGGCCGAGAAGGCGGTCGCTTCGCCCACCTCGACCGAGGACGACCTGGCCGAGGCGCTCCGACTGCTCAACCTGGCGACAAGCCAGCTCGAGTGGAAGGTCATCGCTCAGCTCGCGTACCTCATCGACGATGCGGACGCGGTTGACTCGGAGCCGTACACCGAGGCGAGTTTCGCGCAGCTCGCCGAAGCGCTCACGGTCGCACGGAACGTGCCGACGGATGCCGACTACGCCACCTACGCGGCAGCGGTCACCGGGCTCTCTGCCGCGTACGACGGCCTCGAGAAAGAGCCGGTTGCCCCGATCGAATCGACGGCTTCGCTCAGCGACGCGTCGGTGGAGTACGGAACCGCCGCGACGCTGAAGGCGACCGTTCTTGCGGGAGCGGATGCGGCATCCGGAGCGGTAGTGCTGGAGATCGACAGCACGGAGTACAGCGCGGAGCTCGTCGACGGTGCCGCCCAGTTCGTTCTGCCGAGCACTCTTGCGGTTGGCACCTACACGGCGACGTTGCGCTTCGCCGGCACCGCGGGTGTCGAGGCAAGCACTGCCACCGCGAAGGTCACGGTTGCCGCTCGCGCCGGTCTGATCAGTGTTGCGGTCAAGGGTGCTCCATATGGAAAGTCTTCGACTGTCAACGTGACGGTGACGTCGGGCCTGCTAGCCACCGCGACCGGCACGGTGACGGTGATGGCTGGCGGAAAGACGCGCACGCTCGTGCTGGCGAGCGGTCGTGCCACCTTTGCGCTGTCGCCCACCATCAAGGCGGGCAGCACCGCGATCAGCGTGCGGTACTCGGGTGACAGCACCACGGCATCCGCGACCGCGACCTCGAAGGTCACGATCTCGCGCGCAACCACCAAGGTGACCATCACGCCGAAGTCGTCGTCGCCGAAGGTGGGCAAGACGCACCAGGTGACGATCCGCGTGACGGGTGTCTCGAAGCCGACCGGCAAGGTGACCGTCTGGGTGAGTGGCAAGAAGGTCAAGACAGTCACCCTGTCGAGCGGTGCCAACGGCACGGTGAAGGTCACGCTGCCGAAGATCGGATCCTCGGGTACGAAGACCATCAAGGTGCAGTACTCGGGCAACACCTCGGTGAAGTCGTCGAACGCGACCGTGAAGGTCACGGCGAAGAAGTAGGTTCGCTTGGTGAAGGGCCCTGTTCCGCTTGCGCGGGGCAGGGCCTTTTATGCGCGCAACTGTCGCCCGAGTTCGTGAGCGTGCTCGAGTAGCTGGCGACCGATGAGCTGCTGGCGTTCGGGGTCGAATCGGGACTCGACACCGGTGACGCTCAGGGCCCAGGCCGGGTTTCCGGCGCCGTCGAAGACCGCGGCCCCCATTCCCCAACTGCCCTCGAGCACGAGTCCCGGGTTGAGCGCCCAGCCGTCGCGACGGGTCTGGGCGATGCGTCCTCGCACCGCGGTCGACTTGTAGACCGGCCCACGCTCGGCGGCGAGATTTCGGTGGTCGAGGTAGTCCGAGATCTCGCTGTCGCGAAGGTAGGCCAGGATCGCCATGCCGGCGGATGCCACCCCGAGCGGAAAGCGCGCCCCCTCGTAGAGCACAAACGACCGGAGCGGAAAGCTGCCCTCCTCGCGCAGGAGGCATACCGTCTCGTCCCCGCGCCGGGCGGAGAGGAAAGCGCTCTCGCCGGTGGCCCGCGCGATGGCCCGCACGTGGGGTGCCGCGATTTCGGTGATGTCGTAGCGAGCGCCAGCCACCGTTCCCATCAGGAACAGTTCAGGGCCCAGCCGCCATCGGCCAAGCATCGGGTCGAGGTCGACAAACCCCTCCGCCGAGAGTGACGTCAGCAGGCGATGTGCGGTGGGCCTGGTCAGCTCGGCCTTGCGCGCGAGTTCGGCGGTCGAGATGCCTCTCGCGGAGTTTTCGCTGACGATCCGCAGCACGCGAGCAACCCGTGCCACCACCTGCGCACCCTGAACGGTCATCCCAGCCTCCCGCCTGCCCACTATGTGAACACCTGTTGGCCATTGTTCCACGAGGCAGTCGAAGTTTGACCCGGAGTCCGGTCAAACGTTGACTGGTGTGTGTCCACTAAGTGGCGCACGAGGGAGTGGCAGTGACGACACAGTACGCATCGGCGGCGCAAGCGCTCGCCGAGATCGTGACGGACGGCAGCACGATTGCCGTCGGCGGCTTCGGCCTCAGCGGAAACCCAACTGACCTCATCGAAGCACTGCGCGACACCGGCGCCCGCAATCTCACGATCGTCTCGAACAACATGGGCGTCGACGGCAAGGGTCTCGGCCTGCTTCTCGAGAACCAGCAGGTCGCCAAGGTCATCGCCTCCTATGTCGGCGAGAACAAGCTCTTCGCCCAGCAGTACCTCGATGGCGTGCTCGAGGTCGAGTTCGTTCCGCAGGGAACGCTCGCCGAGCGGCTGCGCGCGGGCGGCGCGGGCATCCCTGGCTTCTACACTGCAACGGGCGTCGGCACTCTCGTCGCCGAGGGCAAACCGCACGCGGAGTTCGATGGGCGCAGCTACGTACTCGAACGGGGCATCGTCGCCGACGTCGCACTGGTCCACGCTCACACGGCGGATGCCGCCGGCAACCTGATCTACCGGCACACGGCCCGCAATTTCAACCCGGTCGTCGCTACCGCCGGTACCGTGACCATTGCGCAAGCCGAGGTCGTGCTGACGGACGGGTTCATCGACCCGAACATCGTCGTGACGCCGGGCATATTCGTCAATCGTCTGGTGCGGTCACGACCGCGCGAAAAAGACATCGAACAGCGAACAACCCGCACCCGGGCGGAGGTCACCGCATGAGCTGGACCCGCGAACAGATGGCCGCGATCGCCGCGCGCGAGTTGCGAGACGGCCAATACGTCAACCTCGGCATCGGAATTCCCACCCTCGTCGCCAATCACCTGCCGGCCGGGGTTCACGTCACCCTCCAGAGCGAGAACGGCTTGCTCGGCATGGGGCCGTTCCCGTTCGAGGGCGAGGAAGACGCCGACCTGATCAACGCAGGTAAACAGACCGTCACGCTTGAGCCGGGCGGCAGCTACTTCGACTCGGCGATGTCGTTCGCGATGATCCGGGGCGGCCACGTGCGAACCGCGATTCTCGGAGCGTTGCAGGTGTCGGCATCCGGAGACCTGGCCAACTGGACCATTCCGGGAAAGCTGGTCAAGGGCATGGGGGGAGCGATGGATTTGGTCGCCGGTACGCCGCGCGTCATCGTCATCACCGAGCACACGGCGAAAGACGGTAGCGCGAAGATCGTGGAGACCTGCGATCTTCCACTGACCGGAAGCGCGGTGGTGCAGCGCATCATCACCGATCTTGCGGTGTTCGATGTGGTGGATGGTGGTCTCGTGCTTCGCGAGCTCGCTCCCGCTGTCGACGTCGAACGCCTGCGTTTGATCACGGCCGCATTCACCGTTTCGCTCGAGGCGCTCTGATAATCGCTCAGCAATAGAAGTAGCCTGAGGGCATGGCCAGCAACGCACGCCCTTTGCGATGGACGGTCTGGCGCGTGCTGCGGGTGATCGTCGGTGGACTGCTCGCGCTGTTCGCCAGCGGCTACGGGCTTCTGCTCGTGGTTGGCTTTGCCGTCAGTCCCGACGTTCTCGCCCGCACGGCCGACAACGGTTTTCCGCTCTGGCCGCTCCTGCTGCTTCTCGTGCTGCTCAGCTTCGCCGTTGCATGTGGCGGCGTGATGATGATTCTCGCTAGGCGACGCGCCCCGGCCGAGCAGACTCCGGATGCCGCCAATCGCACCGAGGGACCGTCGCCCATGAGGGAGCGCCGGGTCGCGCCACCGCCGACCTGGACCGCTCGTGCCGTCATCCACGTGCTGCTCGGGATCGTGCTGTTTGGCGCCGGTGCGTTCATTGCGCTCGCCGCCATCGGCCTCATCATTACCTCCGGCTGGGAGTACCTCTTCTCTGAGGCCCCTGGCCTTGGCGACTCCAACCTCACCGCGATCTTGGGGTTTGGCACCATCGGCGCCATGCTCATCATGGGCGGCTTCGGCCTCATCGCCGAGCGGCACAAGCCCCGTGCGCCCAAGCGGACCAAGCCGAGTGGCACCGCAACCTGACGTTAAAAAGCGGGCACGTACGGGACCGGTGGGTACACTTCACAGGCGCTGTTCTTCGTGAAGAGCGCTGCGGCGGGGTAGCTCAGGTGGTTAGAGCACACGACTCATAATCGTGGTGTCGCGGGTTCGAGTCCCGCCCTCGCTATTGTTTTCGAGGTGGCTGGCTGGGGCTTGCGCCGCGATCGAATGTTAACGATCGCGGGGTTCGAGTCCCGCCCTCGCTACTTCCGCGGATTTGTGACGTTTTCAAGCACCATATGGATCAGCGAACCTTCGCCTCTGACCACATTCTGACCACACCTTTCGAAATCGCCAGCTCATTGAGGCGGATCGCAATGTTGTCCAGGTCATCGTCAAATAGCTCCGCGTAAGTATCGAGAGTCATTGCTGCAGACGCATGACCCATCATCTTCTGAACTGCTTTTACATTCGCACCCGCGGATATTGCGAGGCTCGCCGCAATATGCCGAAGGTCATGGATCGTCATCGGGGGCAAGTTCGCGGAACGAAGCGCCTTTTCGAACCAGCGAAGCCCACGTGAATTCCGCCATCCTCAGGGACGTCGCGGAACCCACCATCGGCAGCCTGGCCGCGGTCGAGTCCGGCGGCACCGAAGGATCCACCCCTGGTCCCGGATGCCGCAGCCCGCCGCCGGCCCGCACCGCTGACCGGGTCGGTGGTGTTTGCAAGGTCCTCCGTGGTCGTGATGTTACCGAGCACGCCTTCTGGCTTATTTCTGGTCGTTGGAGTTGATAGCGCCTCTTCTTGGTTTGCGGCTCAGCCGTCGCCGCGTGATGTGGCGCCTGGTTGGGGAAGAGACGCAGCGATGCTTCCGAGGAGGCGGAGCGCGTCGGCGGATCTCGATCCCGGTTCGGCGTCATAGACGACGAGCTGTTGCCCGGGAGCACTACGGACATCAAACGCCTGGTAGGTGAGGGTGAGGGGTCCGACCTCGGCATGACAAAACGATTTTGGTTCGTGGGTTTTCCCGCGCACCGTCTGCTGCTCCCATAAACGTTTGAACGCCGGGGACCCGGCGGTGAGCTCCGCGACGAGCGATCTAACGGGGGCGTCGTTGCGCTCGTTAGCCGATGCGGCCCGCAGGTTGGCCACGGAGGCTTCCGCGGCACGGTCCCAGTCTTGATAGAACCGTCGCCCTTCGGGGTCGAGGAAGGTCATGCGGAGCAGATTGTCGTCGAGCCTGAAGCCCGCATAGAGGGCCCTTGCCAACTGGTTGCGAGCGAGGACGTCGAGGGTTGCGGAGAGGATCATCGTCGGGGTCGCCGACCATGCATCCATTAGGCGGAGCAGCTGCGGATCGATGGCCGTCGAGCCGTGGCCGCTCCCTCGTTGCGGCACGAGGCCCGCAAGACCGTAGAAATATCGCCGTTCATCTTCGCTCAGATCGAAGGTGCGCGCCAGCGCCTCGAGAATCTGCGCGGACGGATGGTCTTCCCGTCCCTGCTCAAGCTTGGTGTAGTAGTCGCTACTCACTCCAGCAAGCACAGCGACTTCTTCTCGACGCAGTCCCGGCACACGCCGCACACCGGCATAGGGGAACCCGGCCGTGCGGGGGTCGACCAGCGCGCGTCGGCTACGCAGGAACACTCCGAGATCCGTGGACACGCTGTCCACCATAGGCCGCATCGCCACGTTGTCCCTGGTTGCAGCGCAACCAGGGACAGCTCGCCCTGAGACCTCGGGGATACCCGATGGAGCATAAAGGCATGACTTTTTCATCCGCACGGTCGCCCCGAGTCGGAGCCACGGCCGCGACGCCGCTGCTGCTCATCGTCCTCTGCACCGCACATTTCATGGACGCGATCGACCTCTCCGATGTGACCGTCGCCATTCCCGCCGTGCAGCGAGACCTCGGGCTGTCCACCGCTTCTCTCACGTGGATCGTGTCGGCCTACCTCCTCGGGTACGGCGGCTTTCTGCTCCTCGGGGGGCGCGCATCGGACGTTCTCGGGAGACGGCGCGTGTTCCTCGCTGCCGTGGCGGTCTTCGCCGTCGTCAGCGTTGCCGCCACTTTCGCCCCTAACGCCGGTGTGCTCATCGCGGCTCGCGGCATTAAAGGCGTCGCAGCAGGGTTCCTCGCACCGGCGGCGCTCTCACTCATCACCTCGATCTGGACCGAGCCGAAGGAGCGTGGCCGCGCGATCGGCGTGTTCGCAACCGCTGGTGCGGCGGGGTTCGTCGGTGGCCTCGTGCTCGGGGGCCTTGTCACCGAACTGTCCTGGCGTCTCGCGTTTGCGCTTCCGCTTCCCTTCGCGATCGCCGTTCTCGCCCTCGCGCCCCGTCTCCTTCCCCGCCCGGCGGCCCGACCGCAGCGAGAACCCCTGGACGTGCCTGGCGCCGTCTTGGTCACCCTTGGCTTCTCCGCCGTCGTGGTGTGGCTCACCGTAGCGCCCGCACTCGGGTGGGGAGACCCATGGTCGATCACATTCCTCGTCGTCGGATGCGCGGCTCTCTGTGGGTTTGCCATCCGAGAGAGGCTGGCCCGGGTGCCGTTGCTGCCTCTGTCTTACCTCACGCGCCGGGTGACCATCGCCACGTCCGTCACGATCGCGACGATTTGGGCGGCATACACGGGCTTCGCATTCCTCGCGACGCTCGGAATGCAAGACACCCTCGGCTGGTCGCCGCTGCAGGCCGGCCTCGCGTTCGTGCCGATCGGCATCGTGAACGGGGCGCTCGCTCCCGCGATTGGGCGCTTGGCCGGACGGATCGGTGCGGGCCGCGTCGTTGTCGTCGGTGTCGCGCTCTTGACGACCTCGTACGCACTGTTCTTCCGGATGGGGCCGGACGCAACCTTCTTGGGCGTCTTCTTGCCGCTCATGGTGGTGAACGGTCTAGGTCTCGCCTGCACTTTTGCGCCCCTCAACCTCGCTGCCATCGAGGCCGCGGATCCCGCCCGCCACGGCCTCGCCTCCGCCGTCCTCAGCACTGCGCAGCAGCTCGGCGGAGCGGTCGGCCTCGCGCTTGTCACCGCCGTCACCGGCGCTTCAATGACGGCGTCGAACACAGCGGCCGCCACGCTCGTCGTGGTCGTCCTGTCTGTGTGTGGTGTGGCGGGCGCGGCCCTGCTACTGCACCGCCGCACGGCATGACGCCGAAACCCAAGTCCGTCGGACTTCCCGACACAACCCTAAGGAGAACCATGTCATCCCTGCGCGATTTCCACGACCAGACTGCCATCGTCACCGGAGCCGGCGGCGGTGTAGGCCGTGCCATCGTCGAGCTGCTCCTCGACCGCGGTGCCCGAGTCGTCGCCCAAGACATCGATGACAGCATCCGAGTCCTGGCTGAACGACACCCAGAGGCCGTCGTTGCGATCGTCGGCGACGTCGCCGATGAGGACGTCGCCGATCACGCCGTCGAGGCCGCTCTTGATCGGTTCGGACGGCTCGATGTCCTGGTGAACAACGCTGGCAAGACGTTGAACAAGCCGCTCGTCGACACCCTGGCGGAAGACTGGGACGATGTCATGCGGGTCAACGCGCGCGGCGCGTTCGTCCAGACTCGCGCGGCACTCCGGGTCATGCAGCAAACGCGGTCCGGATCCATCGTGACCGTCGCCTCCTACGCGGCCACCGTCGCCCTGCCCGAGGGCTCGGCCTATTCGGCATCCAAAGGCGCGATCGCGCAGCTGATGAAAGTCACCGCGGTAGAAGGCGCACCGTACGGCATCCGTTCAAACGCCGTCGCACCAGGAGTCATCGACACCGGATTCCTAAACGGAATTCGTCCTGACGGCCAGGAGTACCTTCGCACCTTCGGGAGCGCACATCCCCTCGGCCGAATTGCCCAGCCCAACGAAGTAGCCGAAGCCGTCCTGTTCCTCGCATCAGACCGGGCGAGTTTCATCACCGGCGCCCTCCTGCCAGTCGACGGCGGATTCACCGCAATCTGACCCCGAAACCCTGCCGCTGGACCTACTTAGAGCCGACCGATCAGGCTCCGCTCCGCTCCACTCGGCGTCGGGGGCCACATACCTCCAATTGGTTCTGTACGACCGATGACGCGCAAGAAAGACTGGCCGAATGAATGATGTGATCCTGATCCGTCCCCTCCGCAGTGACCAAGACGCAGAGGTGTTCGACCGGCTCAACCGACGGTGGATTACAGAGCACTTCGCGCTCACGCCTAAAGACGAGGAGGTTCTCGGTCGGCCCCGCGAAGCGATCATCGCGGCAGGAGGCGAAGTACTCGTCGCAACCGATGCGGATGAGTTGGTCGTCGGTGTCATTGCGGTGCTCGCAACCGGCGCCGGAGTATATGAGCTGGCGAAGATGACGGTCGACGGGGCCGCCCGTGGTCGCGGCATCGGCGCACAGCTCATCCAAGCCGCTATCGACTGGACGCGCGAACACGACGGTAATCTTCTGTTCCTCGGCACCAACACGAAACTCGCCGCGGCCATTCGCCTTTACGAGACCGCCGGCTTCCAACGGACACGCATTGACGAGCTGGGGCTAGAGAACTACTACGCCCGGGCGGACGTCCTGATGAAATTGGATCTTGCGTAGGTCTGACTTCGCCGGCGACCAGGCAATTGCGGACATCACGGCACTGACGGTGCTCGTCGGTACCGGCCGGGCTCGTGCTTCGCAACGCAATTTTCGGCCCCGCAACCTATGGGATTCAAGACGCCGACGACCAACTCAATGTGCCAGATAGTGATAACAGAACGCCGCCACATAACCCCCAAAGTCACACGCGCGGTGCTCGATAAACGATTGGGGCGACGAGGAATCAACCGATGGCGAAGAGCTTCCTATTGACGAATTCCCCCTGGCATAGCAGCTCGTCTCGCGGCCCGAACCCAAGCGCTTGACGCCGCCGAACGGTAGTTCTGCGGCGTCGCCGAGGACGATGTTGATCCACACCAGTCCGGCGTCCACGGCGTCGGCGACGCGCAAAGCCCTGCTCCAACCCCTTCATCATGAGAGGGATTACGGTCGGGCCAGCGAGCAGGTCTGCCAACATGGTCTGCTCGCGCTTGTATCCTTCGAGCGGAGGGGTGGGTGAGAGGATCTGCTTGACGCCTCGCGTAACACCGTCGGCGAGATTGGCGATGTTACGGGCGAACTAAAGACATACGGCGAACTGTGCTTGATCGTGAGCCGTGAACGCGCTACGCGGGGTGGGTGAGCGGGATCGCTTGCAGCGCGGTGTACGCGACCGTCCGCAGAGCGTCTCGCGTGGCGCCAGCGCGACCCGAGATCTCCATGCCACGGGTGACGGCGACGAAGAACACGGTGAGGGCGTCGACATCAGCGTCTGCTGCGATTTCGCCGTTGCCGCACGCCTCAACCAGGCAACCTCGATATTCGGCGGCCAAGCTCTTGAAGACGTTATGTTAACGGCACGCATCTCAAGGGGCGATGGCGAGCAGCGGCTGTCGCAGGACACGATTTGTCTCGGCCATCGAGTGACTGGTGTTGCGCGATTGGGGCCTGCGCAGTGACCACATTCTGACCACACTTGAGGCGGATCCGTCCGCCATCAGCTAGTGCTCGTGTGATCACGACCGCCCAATTTCAACCATAGAAGACCGAAATGCAGTCTGCGCACGCCCGTGGTTAGTGCACACGACTCATAATCGTGGTGTCGCGGGTTCGAGTCCCGCCCTCGCTACTGTTTCGAGGTGGCCGGCTGGGGCTTGCGCCGCGATCGAATGTTAACGATCGCGGGGTTCGAGTCCCGCCCTCGCTACAAACAGCCACGGCTAGTTGTTCGTGGCACTCGTCGCGACCGTCACCGCGACAGTGCTGCTGACGGCAATCGCCGCGGCGGTTCTGGCGAGTGCGGTCGAGACCGCAGCCGCACCCCAGTTGCCGGCTTCGTACTCTTTGCCACGCGTGTAGACATCACCCGACCAGCGAATGGCCGGATGAAACTGCGGAAGGGTGCCGCTCGCCGAGAGCAGCGCGACAAGGGCCGCTGTGCGAGTATCCGCTTCCGTCCCATCGACGAGCGCGGCGCGGACGCTCTCGAGGAGTGCCGCCTCGTGCTCCGGGTCCATCGTGGGGAGGCTGGTCGACGGGAAAATCCCGAGAATCTTCTTGCTTTCCCGACGGATCGACCCTCGCTGGATGAGACGCTCGAGCACCTGGCCTCGCAGGTCGCTGCCGATCGTGATGAGAAGGGTTTGAACCCCACGCGGCTTCTCGGCGACCTTCTCGTAGGCGGCGAGCAGCAGCGGATCCGTCGGAGGCTTGCCCTCGACAGCGTGGATGCGTTCGCCGTGAATCAGGGTGGGCTTTTCATCTGCCTCGACGTGCCCGCGGAGAGCGAGTTCGACCAGCACAGCACCGCCGAGCGTGTACATCAAAGTACCCTCGCCCGCAATCGTGCCGGTCTTATCGTCGAGGAGTAGCAGAAGGAGGTCTTCGACAATAAGCAGGTCGGTAGCGGCTTCGGGCACGGCATGTCCTTTCAAACGTCACGGAATACACCAGTCAAAACCATGACCTCGCGGCACAGTCAAGTGGCTTGCGCAAGATCTTGCGCACTTTGATCCACGGGAGCATCATAAACATCACGAATACCCGCAGCGATGCGAAGTTCTTACCCGACAGGGCATCGCCTTTGGAAAGCGACTTGGCATGGGATCGCTGCGTTACGACAACGAGAATTACCGCTTCGACGACAGAGTGCTCGCGCATGTTCAGATCGTCATCGCTCAGAAGCTGCGCCGACACGAGGGCTTCCTCATGTCGTGGCGGATCAGCATCGAGGAGGGCAGCGGTCGCACCTCGATCTGGCTGAACAGCGCGATCCCGATCACGTTCACGTTCGAGGGCTCCCGCGCCGTCACGCTCAACCGCGAATGGCTGCAGATTCTCATGTTGTCGGCGGACAGCCCCGGCGGGCTGGTGGTCACGCCCGAGGCGGAGACTCCGCGGCAGCGCACGGTGCCCGAGTGGCCCGCCATCGGTGAATCCGTACCAGCGCAACAGTTGGCTTCGCACTGACGCGACGGCCTCGTATCCAAACAACACCTGGCGTCATTCTGCGCAATATTCGACGCGTCGGATCTAGATGCGGAACAGACTGGAACTCTCGATAGTAGGGAGAACCGTCATGACTGGTCGCGCAACCGAACAGCAGCCGCACGCTCTCGCCGAACAGAACGTCGCGAGACTTGGCGAGCTCGCCGGCCTGAGCGCGGATGAGTTCAAGGCCGCTTTCCGCAACCACGCGGCCGGTGTTGCCGTCATTACCGCCGATGCGGGTGACGGTCCGGTGGGGCTCACTGCGACATCCGTCTTCTCGGTCAGCGCAGAACCGCCGCTGTTCGTCTTCTCGATCTCTGGCCAGTCGTCGAGCGCGCCGACCATCGAGCGTGCGGAGACCGTCGTGGTCCATTTGCTCGGAGCCCACCAGCTCGACGTTGCGAAGCTCTTCGCCACGAGCGGCGTCGATCGTTTCGCCGACCTCTCGTCATGGGATCGACTGATCACGGGCGAGCCATTTCTTCCGGGGGCGCCGTCGTGGATTCGCGGGCGCATCATCAACCGCATGGAAGCCGGTGGCTCGACGGTCATCGCGGTGCACGCACTCGCGTCAGCGGTGACGCCAGAGCACGCGGATGCGACGCCACTCGTCTATCACAACCGCACGTGGCACCACATCGGCGAGCACTCGCAGATCACCGACTGATTGTCACCGAACCTGAATTTCTTCGGGGCCGACGCCCACAAGTCAATCCCCCAGCCCCGCATTGTGAATGTTGACCACGCGCACGTACCGTGAGGGCGGCGTCAACAGGTTTCGCCCGCACGGCGAAGGGAAATGTGGACGTGGGCGTACTGATCTATGGGGATACCGGCATGCGGGTGCATTTCGATGACCGTGTACTCGCCCACCTGCAGCTCGTAATCGCGTCCAAGCTGTCGCGCAGCCAGTCGTTCTTCTTGTCGTGGCGCGATAGTCGTGCGAGTGGCGATGGCCAGAGTGGCATTTGGATCAGCCGGGGGATGCCGCTGTACTTCAGCTACAAGTCGAGCGCGCGGGTAGAGATCAACCGCGAGTGGATACGGGAGCTCGCACTCTCCGCCGACCAAGCTGGCGGCATGTTTGTCGCCGCAGAGCCGAACGGCGACGGTAATGTGCCGAGGCCCGAGAGTACGGTGCGCTCGACGTAGTGACATCCGTCGCCGTAGACCTTGTTCTAGGCGTCTTTCGGGTCGATGCCCGGCCGAACGGCCGCGGTCTCCGCGATGTCGATGCGGGTCACGCCGTCTGCCTTCTCGGTCGTGGTGATGCGCGGAGCGGCATCCGATTCGTCTGACTTCGGGGCGCGAGTGAGTTGGTCGTGACGCTTCTCGTCGTCGGTCATATCGTCGTACGTCTTCTTGGTGGCCATGCGGGCACGCTATCTGACGAATCGAAGAAACGACAGCAGCTGGCCTGCATTGGTCTCGATTTGTGCCGCAGTTTGTGTGGTCCCTGATAGTTGTCTTTTCTGCTCGATTGCTTCTGCGCAAAAGCGCACACTCGCTTGCACGATGGCACGAGCCGTCGGGGAGACAAGGAGAATAACCGTGTACTTTCACGCTCAGAGTTGGATCAACGACATCGCGGCGGACGAGCCGGACCCTGCCGCGGCGAACGCACTGCAGGAAGGCCTCGGCGGCCAGTTCGGCGAGATGCGCACCATGATGCAGTACCTGTTCCAGGCCATGAACTTTCGTGGTCCGGCCGCAAAGCCCTATCGTGACCTCATTCAGGGAGTCGGTACAGAGGAAATCAGTCACGTCGAACTCATCGGTACCACGATCTCCCGACTGCTCGATGGTTCGCCGAAGTACAACGGCAAGCTCACCGACACCCTCGACACCCCCGGTGCGGGCGGCGCTACGCCGCTCAACCTCGCGCTATCCGAGAGCAATATCCACCACTACCTCGTGGGAGCGCAGGGTGCGCTGCCCGTCGACTCGGTGGGCAACCCGTGGAGCGGCAGCTACGTCTATAACTCCGGCAACCTCGTGCTCGACCTTCTCTACAACCTCATGCTCGAGTCGACGGGGCGCCTGCAGAAGTGCCGCGTCTACGAGATGACCGACAACAAGACGGCCCGCTCAACGCTGGCGTATCTCATCGTGCGTGATCAGGCTCACGAGAATGCTTACGCCAAAGCACTCGAAACCCTTGGGGTGAACTGGGCGTCGATGCTGCCCATTCCGAAAACGAATGCCGAGAAGTTTCCCGAGGTGAAGAAGCTCGTCGACCTCGGGCTCCAGAGCAAGCAGTACAGCTTCGACCTTCGCGGCGAGTCCGAGGCTGGCAAAATTTTCCGGGGCGCGTCGCCGTCGAATGACGGTACTGATCTGGATGCCTCGGAGCAGGCTCCCCAGGGAGTGCCGTCATTCATCGCCCCGGAACGCCTCGAAGAGTTCGCGCCCGGGCTCGACGCTGGACTGCTCGAACTTATCCAGGCAACCGCCGACCTCGAACTCGAGGAGATCGAGAACTTCTACGGGCCGACCGGTGCAACACCGCCGCCCGCCCCCGAGGTCGACAGCAAGCCGAAAGCCGCAGCAAAGAAGCCTGCACCCAAGAAGTAGTCGCTACGTTCGGACGCCTGCGCGCTCGCGTGAAGATCTGGCAGTCGCCACGCGAGCCCGCACCGCTGTCGCTGCGCAGGCGATCACCACGAGTGCGCCGATCCAGACGAGCCAGTCGAGGTGTTCGCCAACGATGAGGCCCGACCAGATGATCGTCAGCACCGGCTGCACGAGTTGAAGCTGGCTGACCTGGGCGATGGGCCCGATGGCCAGCCCCCGGTACCAGGCGAAGAAACCGATGAACATGCTGATGATCGCGAGGTAGCCGAACGCGAGCCAGTGGCCGGCATCGGCCCGCGGCCAACCGTCGGCGACCGCCGAACTCGTGGCCAGCGGAATCATCAGGGGCAGCGCAACGACGAGTGCCCAGCAGATGGTCTGCCAGGATCCGAGCTCGCGCGAAAGCATCGCGCCCTCCGCGTACCCGACGGCGGCCAGTCCCACCGCCCCCAGCAACAGCAGGTCGGCAAGGTGTAGCCTGCCGAGTCCTCCGCCAGCCACCGCTATGAACGCGACTACCGCGACTACTCCGGCGCCGCTCGAGAGCCAGAAGGCGACGGATGGCCGCTCCTTCGCGCGAATCACCGCCGCAATGGCAGTTGCGGCGGGCAGCAGACCGATCAGCACCGCGCCGTGTGCGGCTTGCACACTCTGCAGGGCGAAGCTGGTGAGCAGCGGGAAGCCCGCGACGACCCCCACGACAACGACGACGAGTCGAAGCCACTGCGTGCCGCGCGGGCGGCGTTGGCGTGCGAGGGCGAGCACGACGATGGCGAGCAGGCCGGCGACGACAGCTCGCCCCGACCCAATGAATAGTGGTGGCAATTGCTCGACGGCGATCCGCGTAAACGGGAGAGTGAAAGAGAAAGCCAGCACCCCGAGGGAGCCGAAAATTACTCCTGCCCGGCCGATGTCGGTCGCCTGGGCGGGTGCACTGGTCGATAGCGGGGGCGTCGATGTAGCGATAGCGCTACTGTTGTCACTCATGAACGAAGATAGCAGTTGGAAGATCGAGAATCACCTCCGTTCTTTCGCGCAATCTCGCCCCGCTGGAGAACGCCTTCCGTCAACGCGGGCGCTGGTCGCCGAACACGCGGCAAGCCCGCTCACGGTGCAGCGGGCGGTTAAGCGACTCGTGCTCGAGGGACTCGTCGAAACCCGGCCGGGTTCCGGCAATTTTGTCGCGAGACCGCGCGCCATCAAGCAGGCCGACTATTCCTGGCAGACGACTGCGCTCGGCGAAGCCCGGTCGGATCACTCCGTTGTCGGAACGACGATGGCAAGCGCACCCGCCGAAACGATTGCGCTGCACGGCGGGTATCCCGGCGAGGATCTGCTTCCGGCCCGCCTCGTGCGCACAGCTCTCGTTCGAGCATCCCGCGGGGCGTCAGCGATGGCCCGCGGGGCAGCGAGCGGCCTGCCGGAGCTGCGCTCGTGGTTCGCCAGCGAGATCCCGTCTCTCGGTGCGGTTGCCCCGGTCACGGCCGACGACGTGCTCATCACCCCTGGCGGGCAGAGCGCGATGTCGTCCGTCTTCCGCGCGCTCGCCGTCCACGGTGACTCCGTCGTGATGGAGTCACCGACCTACTGGGGCGCGATGGCTGCGGCGCGTCAGGCCGGGCTGCGAATCGTGCCGGTCGCGCGGGGATCGCACTCGACCCTCGCCGAGGCACTCGACGTCGCCTTCGCGGCCAGTGGTGCCCGGCTGTTTTATGCGCAGCCGCACTTCGCCAACCCCACGGGAGTGGTGTGGTCGGCAGACGAACGCCGTGACATCCTGGCGGTTATCCGTGCCCGCGGTGTCTACCTCATCGAAGACGATTGGGCACACGATTTCTCGATCGACACCGACGTGACGCCACTGATGGCAGAAGATACCGACGGGCACGTAATCTTCATCCGCTCGCTGACCAAGAGCCTGAGCCCGGCGCTGCGGGTTGGAGCCGTCATCGCTCGCGGGCCGGCACTCGCGCGTATCCAGGCCGATCGGATGGTCGACGACCTGTACGTGAGTGGAGTGCTGCAAACCGCCGCGATCGATGTACTGACCGACCCGGGCTGGCGCAGCCACCTCGTTCGCCTGCGCGGCAGCCTGCGCGAGCGACGCGACGAGCTCGCCCGCCAGGTCGTCGCGCACCTCGGCGCCGATGCGCTCACCCTGCTGCCGAAGGGCGGCATGAACCTGTGGGTGCGACTCGACGACGGAACGGATGTCACGGCCCTCGCCGCACGCAGCCGCGAGGCCGGCGTCATGTTCGCGCCGGGGGAGGACTGGTTCCCCGCCGAGCCGACGGGCGCGTTCTTGCGCCTGAATTACTCGGGCGACCGGCCAGAGCGCTTCGGCGAAGCGGTCGAGACGATCGCGCGACTGCTTTCCTAATCCAGAGACCGCGCCACCGCGTCGAGCGCCCGCGCGACCGCGACCGGCTCGCTGATTGCCGCGTAGTGCCCGCCCGGAATCTCGATCGGTTCGACACCGAGACGGTCTCGCACCTGCCAGCGCATGAATCCAGCCGGAAAGAACTGGTCATCGAGGCACAGGATCGCCGCGGTCGGCATCGACGCGGGAAGTCGCCCCGGCCAGCCGCCGTTCATCCACGCGCCCTGCTGGTCGCGTTCGTGCAACAGCGCCTCATCGGCGAGGTCGTCGGAAACTCCGTTGAAAAACGAGACCGACGGGTCTTCGGAGACGTCTTCCTTGTTGTGCCCGGTGTTTGTCCACCAGTCGCCGAACGTCTCGCCCGGCTGCGGGATCATCGCCGACAGGAAGACGAGACCCGATGCCGCCAGCCGTTCGGCCGCGATGGGCGCCGTGTAGCCACCGAGGGAGTGTCCGACCACGATGACCTCCTCGCGATCGCCGACCGCGGTGACCACGGCATCCGCGTAGTCGTCGAGTGTGGCTGTCGGGCTCTCGGTCGGAAGGTCCATCGCGACCGCGGTATGGCCGAGTGCCTCGAGCTCCGGGCCGACGAGGTGCCAGTCCCACGCGGACGAGCCGCCGCCGTGGATGAGTGCAAAAGTCGCCATCGAGTTCCTCCAGCCGTTGCCTCAACTCTGCGCCGCGCGTAGTGGTGATCGCAACCCTCGCCGCGCTCGCGATCCGACACGCGCGAGCCACCGCGAGCCCCCGAAATTGGCCAGAAGAATCTACTTCCGCGTGTTCTAGCGGATCCTCAATGTCAGTGGCAACCGGAACAATATGAATATGTCGCGACACGCCGAAAACACTAGATGTAGTGGAATGACATCACTGTCATTCCCGTTATATAGTGAAGACCTCGCCGCAGCCGCGACGACCACAACTACAAGTCAGAAGGAGGATCGTATGGACAACGACGACAACATCGGCGGTTACGCAGTTCCCGTCGACCCGATGGATCTTCTGCAGTGCGACAGCTGCCAGTAGGCGCTCCTCACTTCTAAAGACCCCCGTAAAGGCCTCGGTCACCCTCGTGGTGGCCGAGGTTTTTCGGTTAACCGCGAGCTTGTGACATCCGTCGTTCGCGGCACCCACGCAACTAAACTGTCGGGGTGCCAGTGAACCCAGATCTGCAGGGACGCGCCTTCGCGCCGACCGCGCCCTATCTCGTCGGACGGGAGAAGATTCGCGAATTCGCGCGAGCCGTCTTCTCCACGAGCCCCATCAACCACGACCCAGAAGCCGCGAGGGCCGCCGGATACGCCGACATCGTCGCGCCGCCGACCTTCCCGGTGGTCGTGCAGGAGTCGACGCTTCACCAGTTGCTGTCGGAACCGGATGCCGGCATCGACTTCTCGAGGGTTGTGCACGGTGACCAGCGGTTCAGCTACACGCGTCCGATCGTCGCCGGCGATGAACTCACCGCGACCCTCGCCGTCACGAGCATCAAGTCGCTCGGTGGCCACTCGATGGTGACCGCGGAATCCACCATTGTTGACCAGGCAGGCGAACACGTCGTCACCGCCATCTCAACGCTCGTAGTCAGGGGAGACGAATGATCGCCGAGATCGGCCAGGTCGTTGCCGAAAAGACCTACGAACTGACGCGCGATTCTCTCGTGCGGTACGCCGGGGCATCCGGAGACTTCAACGCCATCCACTACCGCGATGACGTCGCGGCGAGCGTCGGCCTGCCCGGTGTGCTCGCCCACGGAATGCTCACCATGGGGTTCGCCATCCAGCCCGTCGTCGACTGGATCGGCGACAGCGGCGCAATTCTCGACTACCAGGTGCGCTTCACCCGCCCGATTGTTGTCGACCCGACCAACGGCGCCAGCGTCACGGTGGTTGCCAAGGTCGGTGCCCTGACCGACGCCGAGATCCGTATCGACCTGACGGTCACCTACGAAGGCTCGACCGTGCTCGGAAAGGCGCAGGCTCGCGTGAGCCTGGCGTCGGTATGACCGAGGTCACCCTCGCCGACCTCACCACGATGCGGGTCGGCGGTGCCGCCGCACGGCTGGTCGAGCCGACTACGCCCGACGAACTGATCGACGCAGCCCACGACGCCTGGAATAGTGGTGACGAGTGGCTGTTCATCGGCGGCGGGTCGAATCTCGTCGTCGCTGACGCCGGGTTCGACGGCACCGTCATCCGGGTGGCGACGCGGGGGATCGAGCAGATCCCGGATGTCGCCGGCCCCGGCCGCACGCGCCTCCGGGTGCAGGCGGGTGAGCCGTGGGACTCCCTCGTGGCCTACACCGTCGCCAACGGCCTCACTGGAATCGAAGCGCTCAGCGGCATCCCGGGCTCCAGCGGCGCTGCCCCGATCCAGAACATCGGTGCCTACGGCCAGGACGTCGCCGAGACTCTCGTCGCCATCGATTACCTCGACTATCTCACCGGCGAACTCGCCCGCGAGAGCGCCGCGAGCCTCGAGCTCGGCTACCGCTGGTCATCGCTCAAGGCCGGGCGCCAGGGTCTCGTCGTCGCTATCGAACTCGACCTGTACAACACCGCGGATGGCCTTGGTCGTCCGATCGAGTACGCGCAGCTGGCATCCTCTCTCGGAGTGAAAATCGGCGAGCGAGTGCCGGTGGCCGACGTGCGTGCGGCCGTCCTGAAGCTTCGGGCGTCGAAGGGCATGGTGCTCGACGCCAACGATCTCGACTCGGTGAGCTCCGGATCGTTCTTCACGAACCCGATCGTCGGCGAGAACTTTGCGCGCACTCTGCCGGAGGCGACTCCGCGTTGGCCGCTCGAGGCTGAACCGGTCGCGGTTGCCGTGCCGATCGGCGAGGAGCCCGCGCTTCCGCCGCAGCGCACCGACCACCGGGTAAAGCTCAGCGCTGCCTGGCTCATCGAGCAGGCCGGGATCACCCGCGGGTTCTCGCTGCCGGGCTCGAAGGCCGCCATCTCGAGCAAACACACGCTCGCGATCACCAACCGCGGGGGAGCGACGGCCGACGAGGTCGCCCAGCTCGCCCGCTACGTGCACACCCGCGTCTTCTCGGAGTTCGGCGTGCGCCTGCAGGCCGAGCCCGTGCTCGTCGGCGTGGAGCTCTAGCCTCCCTCGTTCCTTAACCCGTTTCAAGGACTTTTTGTCGCCGATCCCGATCCTGCCGCTGGTTTGACCCGATCGGCGCAGGATCTCCTTGAAACGGGTTAAAAAGAACGGGGCTAGAGGAGGCCAAGCTGCATGGCGCGGGTGACCGCGTGGGTGCGGTCGCTCACCGAGAGCTTCTCGAAGGCGTGCAGCAGGTGCGTCTTCACGGTCGCTTCACTGACGAACAGGGCTGCCGCGATCGCCGGGTTGCTGTTTCCCGATGCCACGAGCCGCAGCACCTCGGTCTCGCGCGGGCTGAGCGTGACCTTCGGCGTCGAGACCCGCTTCACGAGCATGGCCGCGATCGACGGCGCAAGCGCGACTTCGCCACGAGCGACCGAGCGGATGCCGGCCAGGATTTCCTCCTGCGGCGCCGCTTTCAAGAGATAGCCACTCGCGCCGGCCTCGATCGCCGTGAGAATGTTCTCGTCGCTTTCGTAGGTGGTCAGAACGACGATTCGGATGCCGGGACGCCTCGCCAGTATCACCGCCGTGGCCTCGTCGCCGGTGAGGTCCGGCATCCGTAGGTCCATCAGCACGATCTCGGGCTCGAGGCTCAGGGCGAGCTCGACGGCCTCGGTTCCGGTGCTTGCCTGCCCGACGACCTCGATGTCGTCGGCCGACTGGAGGAGCGCAACGATGCCGGCGCGCACGACGGGGTGGTCATCGGCGACGAGCACGCGGATCACGCGGTTACCGCCGGAAGGGTCGCGATGAGCTCCGTGCCCGCGGGTGAGCTCGAGAGCGAGAGCGTGCCGCCGACGAGTGCGAGACGGTCGCGCATGCCGGCGAGGCCGAAACCGTCGGTCGATGCCTCGGGGTCGAAGCCTGTGCCGTCATCTCTCACGACGAGGGTGACGCTACTACCGGGCTCCGCCGTCAGCGAGACGGCGATGGTGGCCGCACGCGCATGCTTGCGCACATTCGAGAGGGACTCCTGCACGCAGCGGAGCAACACAACCTCGGTGTCGCGGTCGAGGGCGGTTGTGACATCCGTCTCGAGCGTGACGACGGTGCCGGTCTCGCGGGTGAAGCGGTCCGCGAGTCGCTCGAGAGCCGGGGCGATGCCGCTCTCGGTCAGGCCGACCGGAGCCGTCGACGCGACGAGGGCGCGGGCCTCGGCGAGGGCGGTGCGCGCGCTGTCCTCGAGCAGCACCAACTGTTCGCTCGCGGTTGCGGTACGCCCAGCGCTCAGCTCACGCTGGCTGGCCTGCGCGAGCAGCACGAGGCCGGTGAGCTCCTGGGCGATCGTGTCGTGAATCTCGCGGGCAAGCCGCTCCCGCTCACTCGTCACTCCGGCCTCCCGATTCAGAATGGCGACCGATCCTTGCGCCGCCTGAAGCTCATCGAGCAGCCGCTGGCGTTCGAGGCTCGTGTCGACGATCCGGGAGATCCAGAAGCCCATCGCCAGGCTGAACGCGAGCGAGAGGGCGACGACGAGCGCCGCCTCGCCGACCGTGGGGAGGTCGAGACCGTAGCTGAAGGCGTAGGCAATTCCGACGGCGACCGCAAGCACGACGTTGGCGACAATCGCCCGCCGGAGGGTCGAGGAGATGATCCACACCAGTGGATAACTGATCACTTGCAGTGTTGCGAGGGAGGGGTGGATGAACGTTGCGGCGGCCGTGAGTACGATCACCAGCGCGATGTACGGCGTCTGCCATTTCTCGTCGCAGATGACTCGCACGCCGATGGTCAGCCATGCCACGAGGTAGATGGCGAGCACTGCGCAGCCGCCCGCAATGCGCCAGGCTTCTGGCTGGTTCGCGAACAGGATGGCGACGCTGACCAGCAGGCCGCCGCCGACCGCGAGGCTCCACCACCGGGTAGTAGTCATTCAGCTATCTTTGCGGATCCAGCGGAACGTCAGTCGGCAGACGACAAGCCCGATGACCAGCCAGACCCCCGTGACGAGAGCGACCGTGGCGAGGTCCCAAGAGCCGCCGACTTCGGCGGACTCGTAGTTGCTCGGCAGGAAGACGGCGCGCATGCCCTGCGCCATCCACTTCAGCGGGAAGATGCTCGCGACGTTTTGCAGCCACTCCGGCAGCTGCGCGAAGCTGAGGTAGACACCGGAGATGAATTGCAAGACGAGAGCAATCGGGATGATCACGGCCGTCGCGCTCTTGCCCGTGCGCGGGATGCCGCTGACCGCGATGCCCAGCACGGCCGAGGTGATGACACCGAGGAGGAACACCCAGGCGAACGTCAACCAGTTCTCGCTCGCGGTCGGCAGAGACACCCGGAAGACGATCGCCGCAACCCCGATCAGCAGCGCAGCCTGCAGCAGGCCGGTAACAAGCACCTGGCCGATCTTGCCGATGAAGTAGCTCATGACGGGAAGCGGCGTGCCGCCGAACCTCTTGAGCGTGCCGTCGCTCTTCTCCCCGGCGATGTCCACGCCGAGGTTCTGCAGTCCGCTCAGCAGCAGGCCGGCGGCGAGCATCGCTGGGAGGTAGTACTCGGCCGCATTGACGTTGTTGCCATCGGCATCCGTACCAAAGCTCTGCTCGCTGAAAGCGACCGAGAAGATCGTCAGCATCACGAGCGGAAACAGGAAGGTGAAGAACACCGCGTCGCCCTGACGAAAATACGTTTTCACTTCGTACCGGATGCGACTTGCCCCGAGCCGCAGCGTGCGACCGGCGGGCAGGGGCGTTGGGGTGGCGATGGCGGTCACAGTGCGTTCTCCAGTTCGCGAGCGGGCTCGTGGGTTGCCACGAGTCCGAGGTAGATGTCTTCGAGCGATGGGCGCACGATCTCGAGGTCGTCCGGCTCCGCGCCGAGGCGGTCGACGATGGATGCCACGACCCGGCCGGGCTCGGAGGTGCGCTCTTCTCGCAACACTCCGTTCTCGCGCCAGCGCACGAGCGGGATGCGGGCTTCCGTGCCGCCGATCTCGTGGATCCGGCCGATGTCGATGAGGGTTCCGCCGGCGATGATGCCAGCCCGGTCGCCGAGCTGTGCAGCTTCATCGAGGTAGTGAGTGGTGAGCAGAATGGTCGTGCCCTCGCTCTTGAGCGAGCGGATGAGCTGCCAGAACTGGCGACGCGATTCGGGGTCGAACCCGGTTGTCGGCTCGTCGAGGAAGAGAAGCTCGGGTCGCCCGATGATGCCGAGTGCGACATCCACACGCCGACGTTGCCCGCCGGAGAGCTTGCGGATAAGTGTCTTGGACTTCTCTTCCAGTCCGACCGCCGCGATGATTTCGTCCACATCGCGGGAGTTTGCGTAGTACCCGGCAAAGTGCGCGAGCTGCTCCCGCACCGTGACGTTGCCGCTCTCGCCGGTGGACTGCAGCACGATGCCGAGCCGGGCTTTCCAATCGAGGCCGCCCTTGCCCGGGTCGACGCCGAGCACGCTGGCCTCGCCACTCGACCGGTCGCGGTAGCCCTCGAGAATCTCGATTGTCGTGCTCTTGCCCGCCCCATTCGGGCCAAGCAGTGCGAAGGTCTCGCCGCGCTCGATGTCGAAGCTCACGCCGTCGAGTGCGGCGAACTTTCCGTAGGTCTTGCGCAGCTCGCGCACGCTCACAACCGGGTCTGTCGATGTCATGACAGCAATACTCGTCCGGTCGCCGCCGAATCGGCAGCCGTGTACCGACTGAATTGAGCATCAACCGATCGGTGGATGCCGCCTTCGCTCAGCGGGATTCGGTGCGCCGCTGCGCCTGCCGGATGAGGGAGACCAGGCCGAGCAGAAGCAACAGGATGCCGGCCGCGACAAGCACGAGGATCCCGACCGAGTCAGGGGTCAGCTCGCCCAACCAGTCGCCGAACGACCCACGCAGTTGTTTACTGTTCACGACGATGAGCGTCGTGGCCGCGGTGATGCAGACGATCATTCCCCAGACGATGGCCCCGACCCGGATGCGCGGGCGAGGTGCCGCGGGGGCGGTTGCCGTGGCATCCGTTTGGTCGCTGTCGAAGGTGGCGTTATAGCGGTTGGTGGTGTCGGTCATGATTAGTTGGTCCCTCGGAACTCGTCTTCGATGGTTACGTTGCCGGTGCCCTGCCAGATACGAACGATGATGGTCGGCTTCGCTCCGTCACCGAAGGTGGCGTCCCAGCTGTCTTCGGCCCCGTCGCGCGAGACGATCGGCTCGACTTGCGTGCTCGAGTAGTCGATGGTGAATCCGTCGGCATCGGTGATGAGGCCGTCGCCGTTCATGTCGTCGCCCTCATCAGCCACGCCGTCTTGATTGAAGTCATCCGCGAGCTCTGGCTCGAAGGATCCCTCGGTGTACGTTCCGTGGAAGACCATGCCAGAACGGATGTTCGCGACAACACGAACCGTGGTGTCTTGCGGAACGGTGATCAGGATTTCGCCGCTTCCCTGCCAGATGTCGATCGTGCGCGGGCTCGAGACCTCCGCGTCTGTTTCGAACGGGTAGAGGCTGAGGCTGCCGGCCAGTTGCGCGAAGTTGCCGCTACGGTCGGTCGACACCCCCGAGGTCGGCGACAGGATCAGCTGGCGACTGTTCGGCAGGAACGCCGACGTCACCGTGACGCTAAGAAGCACGAGAGCGACAAAACTCAGGAACCCGTTGCGGCGGCGGAACGTGCCGGCGGTGACGATAGCGAGACCGACCACGAGAGTCGCAACTCCGAAGCCGAGGGTGACGCCGTAGCCGGCATCGCTGAACTGCGCCGCGACAACTCCCGCGATGGTAGCGGCTCCGAGCACCATGGCGACGATCGCGGCACGAAGTCGGGGGTTGGCCGCTCGCCACTGGCGCATTCTCTCGGCAGACTCCGCTGCGGCAGCGATCCGGCGCTGGCGGTACTCCTCCTGCGCGCGGATGCTGGCCTCGGTCGACTGCGCCCGGAAAGTGTCGTACTGCGACTTCCACTGCTGCTGCTGTTCGCGCCAGGCGGCGAAGTCCTCCTCAGGGGCGCCGGGAAGCGGCTCGGTCGGGGCGGTCGGAGTCGCGGAAGCAAACGCGGCAGGAGGAGCGCCCGCTGCCCCGGCTGCGGTGGGAGCCGGGGGAATCAGGCGCTCTGCCGGCGGGACGGTGTTCGCGCGACGGGCAATCCAGACAATGAACCAGGTGAGAAGGCCGAGCACCACGATTGCCCAGAACGCCCGGCCGATCGAATCGCCCGGGCTCGTCTCGCCCCAGAACCAGGAACCGGCGAACCAGAAACCCTGCGCGACCGGGAGCATCGAGAGCGCGACGAGCGCGATGATGCCAGCGACGGGAGACTCGAAGCGCCCGCGCAACACCTGCTCGAGGTGGATCTTGCCCGCGGTGTCGGGGAGCAGCAGCCAGGCCGCGGCGTACAGCAGGATTGCCGGGCCACCGAGAACCGCGACAACCACGAAGATCGCCCGCACGATGACGGGGTCGATGCCGAGGCGGGTGGCGATACCCGCGCAGACCCCGCCGATCCAGCCCGGCTGGCGCACGAGGTCAAGGGAGCGGATCCAGGCAAAGAACCGGTTGTCGGCCCGGGGCTGGGTCGTTTCGTCGGGGGCGACGGATGACACAGGCTCGCCGGCCGGGTCGCCCGGCGGCGGGGCGTCCGGGGTCGTCGGGTCAGCGGGTGGCGGTGCGGAAGAATTTCGAGCCATGTGTTGATGGTGGCGCAGTTGTGGCATCCGCTCTATGGGGTATTCCCCTGATCCGACCCTGATTGCGCTGACCGGACACCCTGAATCGGCTGCAAACCTGCTTGGATTCAAGAGTGACGACCACCCTGCCGCCCCAGCCGACGAGCGAGTCGGCGCGCCCGCCGCTGCTGCGGCCGCGCGAAGTGCTGCTCGGTGGGGTGAGCGCGGCGCTCGCCGCGCACCTCGGGCGCAGGGTCAGTGGCGTGCGGTTCGTGTTGCTCGTGCTGACGCTCGCGGGCGGGGCCGGTGTGCTGTTCTACGGCTGGCTGTGGGCGTTTGTGCCACTTGCGCAGGCGGAGAACGACGAACGGGTTGCCGTTCGTCACCGCCTTCCGGTTGCCCTGTTGCTCATCGCGGTCGCGGCCGCGTCGGCCGTTGTCGCGGTCGGGCAATACTTGCGCGGAAGTGGTTATTTCGCGACCGCACCGGTGTTGTCCCTCGCGGTATTCGCCGGGGCCACCGTCGCGTGGAGCCTCGTTTTCGACAGCGCGGACCCCGGCCGTTCCAACCGCTATCGCACCTTCACCCGGCTGACAGCCGTCGGACTGCTGCTCGCGACGGGACTCGTCGCGCTGTCATCGCGCCCGGGAACCCTCAACGCCGTCATCGCCGTCGGACTCGTGTTGCTCGGCACCGGCGTGCTCGTGGTTCCCCGCGTTGTGACGCTCTGGACCGACCTCATGACCGAGCGCACCGCCCGCGTGCGCGAGGTGCAGCGCGCCGAGATCGCCGCCCACCTGCACGACTCCGTGCTGCAGACGCTCGCCCTCATCCAGAACCGGGCCGGCGCCTCGAGCGAGGTCGCCCGCATCGCGCGTGCCCAGGAGCGCGAACTGCGTGACTGGCTGTTCGCCGGTGACGACCCCGACACCGCCGATCTCGCGACCGAGCTCCGCGACATCGCCGCGGCCATCGAACTCGACCACGCCGTTCGCATCGACATCGTGACGGCGGGGGAACCCGTCGAGGCGACCGGTGCGATCATCGCCGCGGCCCGCGAGGCCATGCTCAACGCCGCGAGGCACGCGGGCGGCGACGTGTCGGTCTACATCGAGACGTCGGTTTCCGCGATCGACGTCTTCGTGCGGGATCGGGGCCCGGGAGTGCTGTTGGCTGACATTCCCGCGGACCGTCTCGGCATCCGCGAATCAATAATCGGGCGGATGACGCGTGCCGGAGGTACGGCCACCATGCGCCCGGGTGTCGGAGATTCCGGCACCGAAGTTCACCTGCACCTGGAGGTAACGCCGTGACACGCGTGCTCATCGTCGACGACCATTCGATCTTCCGGTCGGGCCTTCGGGCCGACCTCGACGGCTCTCTCGAGGTCGTCGGAGAGGCGGCAACGGTCGACGAGGCCGTCGCGTTGATCGCCGAGCTCGTGCCGGAGGTGGTGCTGCTCGACGTGCACCTTCCGGGTGGCACGGGTGGTGGCGGATCCGAGGTCATCTCGCTGAGTGCGGCCGTGCGCGACCGGGTGCGATTTCTCGCGCTGAGTGTGTCGGATGCCGCGGAGGACGTCGTCGGCGTCATCCGGGCCGGCGCTCGCGGTTACATCACCAAGGGCAGCTCGGGCGCTGAGGTGAGCCGTGCCGTCGCGGCCGTCGCGAGCGGAGACGCCGTGTTCTCGCCCCGCCTGGCCGGATTTGTGCTCGATGCCTTCGGTGCGGTCGCCGGTGAACAGGCGGAGTCGAGCGACGAACTCGACCGCCTCTCGGCCCGCGAGCGCGAGGTCATGCGTCTGATCGCGCGCGGCTACGCCTACAAAGAGGTCGCGACCGACCTCTTCATCTCGGTGAAGACGGTCGAAACCCACGTCTCGGCCGTGCTGCGCAAGCTGCAGCTCTCGTCGCGCCACGAGCTCACGGCCTGGGCCCTCGAGCGCAAGCTCCTCTGACCCGCCCCCTTCCCTCCTTCCTTTTCGCAAAACTCAGGCCCTGGAGCCACCCCAGCCCGGTATGCGGGTCGGGCGGCGTCCAGGGCCTGAGTTTTGCGAGAAAAGAAAAAGAAAAAGGAGAGGGCTAGGCGAAGAGGCGCTGGAGGCGCTGGATGCCCTCGAGCAGCGGCGCATCGCCCAGCGCGTACGACAGGCGCAGGTAGCCGGAGGGGCCGAACGCCTCGCCGGGCACAACGGCAACCTCGGCCTGCTCGAGGATGAGGTCGGCTAGCTCGAGCGAGGTGGTCGGGGTAACCCCTCCCCATTCGCGACCGAGCAGCCCGGTGACATCCGGGTACACGTAGAAAGCGCCCTCCGGCATCGGGCAGACGATGCCGTCGATCTTGTTGAGCTCTTCGACGATCGTCTGGCGACGGCGGTCGAAAGCTTCGCGCATGGTCTCCACGGCATCCTGCGGGCCGGTGAGGGCGGCGAGCGCTGCCCGCTGCGAGATGTTGGAGACGTTCGACGACAAGTGCGATTGCAGGTTCGATGCGGCCTTGATGGCGTCGAGCGGCCCGACCATCCATCCGACTCTCCAGCCGGTCATCGCGTAGGTCTTGGCGACGCCGTTGACGAGGATGGTGGTGTCGGCGAGCGCGGGAACAGCCTCGACGATGGAGAGCGCACGCGGCGCCTCGCCCTCGCCCGTGGCCGAGTAGGTCAGGTTCTGGTAGATCTCGTCGGAGATGACCCAGATGTTGTTCTCGAGAGCCCACTCGCCGATGGCGCGGGTCTGGTCGTCCGAGTAGACGGCGCCGGTCGGGTTCGACGGCGACACGAACAGCAGCACCTTGGTGCGCGGCGTGCGCGCGGCCTCGAGCTGCTCGACCGTGACGAGGTAGCCCTGGTCGCTGCCGGCGAAGACTTCGACGGGAACACCGCCGGCGAGCTTGATCGCCTCGGGGTAGGTGGTCCAGTACGGCGCGGGAAGAATGACCTCGTCGCCCGGATCGAGCAGCGTGGCGAATGACTGGTAGACGGCCTGCTTTCCGCCGTTGGTGACGATCACCTGTGCAGCGGTGACCTCGAGCCCGCTGTCGCGCAGGGTCTTCTCGGCGATCGCTTCCCGCAGCTCTGGGAGGCCGGCGGCCGGCGTGTAGCGGTAGTTCTTCGGATCGAGAACCGCAGCGGATGCCGCCTCAACGATGTACTCCGGAGTCGCGAAGTCGGGTTCCCCGGCCGCGTAGCTGATCACCGGGCGTCCGGCGGCTTGCAGCGCCTTCGCCTTTGAGTCGACCTTGAGGGTCGCCGACTCGGCAATGGAGGAGATTCGCTTGCTGATTCTGTTCGCTTCTGGCACGACTCCAGCTTATGGCGTTCGCGGTAAGCCGAGCCTTACCGCGGGCAAAAAAGAGGACCCGGTCGTGCCGGGAGGGGGGCCTCGAGCACGACCGGGTACAGACCGGTCGCGCCAGCTGACTTGGGCAGCTGGCGCGACCGGGGCCGGTTACGCCTGTGTGGTGGTGTCCACGTCGACGGAGTGGATGCGACGGTAGTGCTCGCGGGCCACGAGTGCGGTTCCGGTAGCGAGCAGTGCCGCGATGAGGGCGATCAGTCCGACGAGGTCCATGCCGGTGAAGGCGAGGCTTCCGTCTGCGCTGACGTCGACGTTGCCGTCGGACGTGTTGTCCGTGTCATCGTCGCCGCCCGGGTTCGACGGGTCGTCGGGGTCATTCGGGTTCGACGGGTCGTCCGGGTCATCCGGGTTCGACGGGTCGTCCGGGTCATCCGGATCGACCGGCACATCCGTCACCGCGAGGTTCGGGGTGACGCTCGCCGCCGCGAGATTGACCGTGGTCAGCCCGCCCGCCGCAACCGAGGGAAGCACCGATACCTGGAACGCGGTCTGGGTGAAGGTCTTGCCCGACTTCGACTGCAGGTTCAGCTTGAGCGAGACGACGTCCGAGAGAACGCTCGTCAGGCTTCCGCTACCGAGAAGGTCGTCATTGGCGTTGTTCACGAGTTTCGACGTGAGCGTGCTCGACAACTTCTTGACGATGCCGTTGGTGCTGAAGAGCGACTTCACGAGCGACGCGTCAAGCGTGCTGAGCAGCTTGCCCGTCGAGACCGAGATCGGGATGCCGAGCACCTTCGCCTTGACGGTGGCCGGGGCCTTGCCGTTGAGGATCTGCTGCACGGTGCCGTGAACGTCAACAAGCACGCTCGTCTCGAGAGCCTTCTGCGGAACCTCGACGGTCTTGCAGACGAGCTTGGTCACGAGGTTGCCGACGCCGCCGAGCAGGTCGCCGATGAGGCCGCCGTCTTCTTCAACGATGACTTCCTCGCAGACCTTCTTGGTCAGCGGGTCTTGTGCCTTGAGCAGCGTGAGGTCGGCGTCGATGTCGACCTTTGCGTTACGCAGGGCGAGATCCACTCGGTCGACCACGTCATCCGCGAGCTCGTTGACGGTGTCGGTGAGGGCATCAACGATGCTCGCGACCGCGCCATCGCTCAGGATGTCGTAACCGACGGGCTTTCCGTTGAGGTTGCCGCCGACGATCTTCGCCAGGTCAACCGCGACCTCTCCGGTCTTCAGGTTGATCTTGATTCCGGATGAGCCGTACTGCGTATTGAGCAGGTCCTGCAGGATGCCGTCCAGATCGGCCGTGACCTTGACCTTGATGTCGGCCTTCGAGCCGGTCAGGTCGAGAGCGGGATTGATCGCCTTGAGCAGTCCGACGGTGTCGTCGGCGAGCACGCCGTCGGTTCCGGCGAGTGCGTCGAGCTTCACTTCGATCGGGTCGAGGCTGTCAGAGATGATGTCGCTGACGTCCCCGAGAACCGGGCTCGTGAAGTGGAGGATGAGCCCCTCCATGTAGTAGCTGCCTGACGTGGACGTCGGGCTGCCCTTTGCCTGGGCCGCGACGGCCTTCACTTCGAGCCCGATGTCTTTGATGACGCCGTCGAATCTCGAGTTGAGCAGGCTGTCGATGTCGAGCGTCAGCGATCCGCCGGGGTTGCTCGCGTTCGGTCCGATCGCGCCACCTCCGCCGATCGCTCCGCTCGCGGCGAGTGCCGTTCCGTCGCTGTTCGCCTTGGCGTACTGCGACAGGATGCCGCCGGAGGTCTTCTCTCCGATGTCGACAATTTCTTCCGGGGTGAGATTGATGCGGTCGGCCTTGACGTTGACCGAACTCAACAGTGTGAGCGACAGCGGGTCTACATCGACCTGGCTGCTCTGCTTGCCGTTGTTGGATGCCTTCGCGGCTTCTACCTCAGCGACGGTCGCGAGGTCGATGCCGGCTATCGAGCCGGAGAGGAACTGGCCTTTTGCCGCGCTCCCCGCTTTCACAGTGGCTGCCGACGCCGACAGTGGCGCCGCCAATCCGATTCCGGCCCCCAGGACTACCGCAGTGGTCATCGCCCCGATCTTGATGAATGGGTGAGATTTCACGATTGGTACCTTCCTTTACTCCCTTGTGCGAGTGGCAATGTGCCTTACTCGAGTGGAGAGACGGGCAACCGGTCCGGTTATGACGCGACAATCGAAAGAAAGTTTCAGAAAGTTTTTTCCAGCGGTGTCGTGAAAGCCAAGACGAGCGGATGCCGCCAAAACGTGGGCATTGTCGGCAACATTTGGTTGTGGGCGCGGATGCCTTACACTGGTGGAGGTAGTGGAAATCTGCCAAGCTTTTGCGCGCCTATTTTGGTAATCCAACCCGAATCGCTGTTAGCGGAGCTATGTGGTTTCCTTAGTCCTGTGGAAATTCGCCCGAGAGGGTAAATGCCCACGCAAAGGGCGGTGGCTCAATTGGTAGAGCAGCGGTCTCCAAAACCGCAGGTTGCAGGTTCGAGTCCTGTCCGCCCTGCAGGTCCCCTCGTACGCTCCAGTACGAGAGCCGGGTTTGCGTGTGAACCAGAAGACCGGTGAACACCAATCCAGATCGACGAACTGTCGGAAGGTAACAGAGTGGCCAAGAAGATCATCGACGAGCCGAGTGAGGACGTCGTAGCCAACGCCAAGAAGGAACGCTCCGAAAGGCGCGGCCCGGGCGGTCGTCTGGCTCTGTTTATCCGCCAGGTAGTTGCTGAACTCAAGAAGGTCGTCACCCCGACCCGCAAGGAACTGGTGAGCTACACGCTCGTCGTTCTTGTCTTTGTTGTCATCATGATGGCTCTGGTCGGCGGTCTCGACTGGGTGTTCGCACTGTTCGTCAATTACGTGTTTGGAAACGGCGACGCCCTAACCGGTGGCTAGTCCGGCGGATCGCCTCACGGCATCCGCTGACTGAATTCACCTGGCAGCTCGCCACAATGTGCCGGTATTACACCGGACAGCAACGAAATGGAATGGAATCCAGTGTCTGAGAACCACCGCGACGATATCGACCTCGCGACGGCCGCAGAGCAGTCGTCCGAGGAGGACGAAGCCCAGGAGGGCAACTCGCTCGGAGCCGATGAGAACTCGGTCGACTCCGCGGAGCACGAGGCCATCCACGTCGAAGACGACTCCGAGGAAGGCGACCTCGCCGGTCTGCTCGAAGCCCTCGACGCTGCAGTAGACCCCGAAGCCGACGCCATCATCGATGACGCCCTCGACATCGACTCGCTCGACGAGGCCAACGCCTCCGTCGCCGCGGTCGACGACGAAGAAGACATCGAAGACGAGGAACTCGCCGGCGAGACCCCCGACGTCACGCCGTACGACGGACCCGAGCTCGGTGACGACGACGAGGCCGCAGAGCCCGTCGATGTCGACCCCTACGAGGCCTTCCGCAGCGAACTGCGTTTCCTGCCGGGCAAGTGGTACGTCATTCACTCCTACGCCGGTTTCGAGAAGCGCGTGAAGTCGAACATCGAGAACCGCAAGGTGAGCCTCTCGATGGAAGACTTCGTCTACCAGGTCGAAGTTCCCATGGAAGACGTCGTCGAGATCAAGAACGGCCAGCGCAAGCTCGTCACCCGCGTTCGTATCCCCGGATACGTGCTCGTGCGTATGGACCTCAACGAAGACTCGTGGTCTGTTGTTCGTCACACCCCCGGCGTCACCGGCTTTGTCGGCAACGCCCACAACCCGACTCCGCTGCGTTTTGAAGAAGCCTTCAACATGCTGAAGAGCCTCGTTCAGGTTGTCGAAGCTCCCGCCGCGAAGACTTCGGGGGCGAAGGGCAAGGGCGTCAGCCGCTCGATCCCCGCCGAGATCGACTTCGAGGTCGGCGAGACCATCACGATCAAGGAAGGCTCGTTCGCTGGCCTTCCCGGTTCGATCAGCGAGATCAAGCCCGAGAGCGGCAAGCTCACGGTCCTCGTCTCGCTCTTCGAGCGTGAGACCCCGGTCGAGCTCAGCTTCGACCAGGTCACCAAGCTCTAAACCTACGGTTCGCCCTCCGGGCGACACGTAGTCTCACTAGACCACCGCATTCGGGATTCGCCCGAAACGCGGGAGAACCGGATTTCGACAGCTCCATCGCCGAAAACCGTTCGAATAGAAAAGGAAAAAATATGGCACCGAAGAAGAAGGTCACAGGTCTGATTAAGCTTCAGATCCAGGCCGGCGCCGCTAACCCCGCCCCGCCAATCGGCCCGGCACTTGGTCAGCACGGCGTGAACATCATGGAATTCTGCAAGGCCTACAACGCAGCAACCGAGTCGCAGCGCGGCAACGTTATCCCCGTTGAGATCACCGTGTACGAAGACCGTTCGTTTACGTTCATCCTCAAGACCCCGCCCGCAGCCGAGCTCATCAAGAAGGCTGCCGGAGTCGCCAAGGGTTCCTCGACGCCGCACACCGTCAAGGTTGCGCGCCTCACCAAGGAGCAGGTCCGCGCTATTGCGGAGCAGAAGATGGTTGACCTCAACGCCAACGACATCGAAGGCGCAGAGAAGATCATCGCGGGCACCGCTCGCTCTATGGGAATCACGGTGGATGCATAATGGCTAAGAATTCCAAGGCTTACAAGGCTGCTGTCGAGAAGATCGAAGACGGCAAGTTCTACACCCCGACCGAGGCAGTTTCTGTCGCTCGCGTCACGGGCTCTGCAAAGTTCGACTCCACGATTGAGGTTGCCCTCAAGCTCGGTGTCGACCCGCGCAAGGCGGACCAGATGGTCCGTGGAACCGTCATCCTTCCCCACGGCACGGGTAAGACTGCCCGCGTCATCGTTTTCGCAACCGGTCCCGCAGCAGAAGCAGCTATCGCTGCCGGCGCTGACGAGGTCGGTGGCGCTGAGCTCATCGAGAAGGTTGCCGGCGGTTACACCGCGTTCGACGCAGCCGTCTCGACTCCTGAGCTCATGGGCCAGGTTGGTCGTCTCGGTAAGGTACTCGGCCCGCGCGGCCTTATGCCGAACCCGAAGACCGGCACCGTGACGATGGACACCGCAAAGGCAGTCTCCGAAATCAAGGGTGGAAAGATCGAATTCCGCGTCGACAAGCACTCCAACGTGCACTTCGTCGCCGGAAAGGCATCCTTCACCGAGGAGCAGCTCGCCGACAACATCAAGGCAGCTCTCGACGAGATCGTACGGTCAAAGCCGTCGAGCTCGAAGGGCCGCTACATCACCAAGGGCACCGTTTCGACGACCTTTGGTCCGGGCATCCCGCTCGACATCAACGCTCTGGTCTAACCACCAGCGTTATACGGAAAGGGCCCGCTTCGGCGGGCCCTTTTCTGTACCCTCAACGCAGATCGATAGTCAGGAGAAACCGTGTCCGTCACCGTCAGACCTGCGACCCAAGCGGATGCCGCGGCTCTTCACCGACTCGCTGCGGCGACCTTCGCACTCGCGTGCCCTCCGGGGACAACGAAAGAGTCGAGCGATGCCTTTGTCGCCGCAAACCTCTCCGAAGAGAAGTTCAGCGGCTACCTGGCCGATCCGTCCCGCGTTCTGCTGGTGGCATCCGTTGACGGCGTCGACGCCGGCTACACAATGCTCGTCGACGAACAGCCGACCGACCCCGACGTGGTCGCTTCGCTGACGGTGCGACCGACGATCGAGCTGAGCAAGTTCTACCTACTCGCCGGATTCCACGGAACCGGGGTCTCGTCTGCGCTCATGGACGCGACTATGGACAGCGCCCGCGAACGCAAGGCTGCCGCCGCCTGGCTCGGCGTCAACCAGTTCAACCCGCGAGCGAACCGGTTCTACGAGAAGCACGGGTTCGCGCAGGTCGGAACAAAAACCTTCTACCTCGGTGACCACGCGGAAGAAGACTTCGTGCGCGAGCGCGTGCTGTAGAACGAACTAGAAGTCGCTGACTTTCAGCACGATCTTTCCGCGGGTGTGACCGGTCTCGAGTGAGCGGTGCGCCTCAGCGGCCTCCTCGAGTTCGAAGACCTGGTCAACGTAGACCTTGACGTCGCCCGACTGCAGCAGGCGAGAAATGACCGCGAGGGTCGCTCCGTCGGGGGAGACCTTGTACGAGCTCGACCGCACTCCGGCTTCGGTGCAGTCTTCCATCACCGTCGGCCAGCTGCCGGTCGGGGCATTGATCAGGATGCCGCCCGGGCGGATGATCGAGAGCGACCGGGTACCGGTATTGTCGTGCACGTTGCCGACCAGGTCGATGACAACGTCGACCGTTTCGACGACATCCTCGAAGCGGGTCTCGGTGTAGTCGATGGTCTCGTTGGCGCCGAGTTCGTGCAGCCAGCCGAGGTTGCGGGTCGACCCGGTCGCGATGACCCAGGCGCCGAAGAAGCGGGCGAACTGCACGGCGAAGTGTCCGACACCACCGGCGCCGGCGTGGATGAGGATGCGCTGGCCCTCGTGGGCCTTGGCGATCTCGACGACCATTCCCCACGCCGTGAGCGCGGCGAGCGGAACACCGGCTGCCTCGACGTGCGAGAGCGCTGCGGGCTTGCGGGTGAGGTAGAGGCTCGGCACCGCGACGTATTCGGCGTAGCTTCCGCCGACGCGGGGAACCGGCGTCATGCCATAGACCTCGTCGCCCGGCTTGATCGAGTGGGCTTCATACGGTGACTTCACGACGATGCCGCTGAACTCGTTGCCGAGGACGGCCGGGTAGCTCGTAATGGCGGAGGAGACCCCGCGCCCGGCGCGGGTCTTGGCATCGATCGGGTTGACCCCGGCAGCGATCACCTTCACCAGGAATTCGGCATTGACGGTGGTTGGCACGTCTACGTCGGTGGGGGTGAGTGCTTCCGGTCCGCCGGTGCTCTCGATGACGATGGCCCGCATCGTGGTCATTGGTGGCCTCTTCCTTGTGGTTCTCCCAGTAAACGTGCCGAATGATTCGGCAGTGTTTCGGAGAGGTCACCCTGAGGCAAACTCTGTCAGCGCGGAATACGGTGCCCCGCGCTGACCCGGGCGAGCAGCGAGTTGGCGAGCTCGACCAGGATGTGGATCTGGTTCTCGTCGCGCTCGATCCACTCGCACCGGGGTTCTGCCGCCACCGGCACAAAATTGGTGTGCTGCTCCCAGACCAGCAGAGTGCGGTCGGCCCCGAGCACGTACTGCTGCCACCAGATCTGGCGAAGGTAGGAGCGCGGGATCGTCTTCCACTCCGAGCTCGTGGTCTTGATCTCGGCGAGGACAACGCTTCCGCTGATCTCCGCGACACCGTCGGGGGTGGCGAGGTGGGCCTTCTCGAAGGCCGAGTGGTAGAGCGCGGCGCTCGGGGTGATCCCGTGGTTCGCGAGCACCCAGCGGGCGATTTCGGGTTCACGCTCGTTGCCGTGGTCGGTGTACGCGTTGCCGCCGAAGCTCGAGCCGTTGATCTTGTCGTAGGCGACCGCGGCTATTGACCGGTGACTGGAGAGGCGAGCGACATCCGTTGCAGTGATGCCGCGACTGCGGGCGCGAAGCCAGGCCACCCGGTCGGTGGAGTGCGCCACGATGCGGTCGGAATGGTGACTGACCGGTTCGTCCCAGAGGTCGAGGGTCGGCTGCACGATAGTCACGATTCCATTGTGCCGCGTCGCACCGTTATTCGCGGGACCGCCGTTCACAGGCAGGTCATAGGAAACTCTCAATACTAGAGATATGACCACTCCGGCACAGCCCTCCCGACACGTGCAGTCCACTGCGCAGCCGCGCATGACCAAGCCCGACGGCAGCCCGCTGCGCGCACTCGTGGTCGACGACGAGGAATCGCTCACCGATCTGCTGTCGATGGCACTCCGCTACGAGGGCTGGGACGTCAAATTCGCGAGCGATGGCCAGCGTGCGCTCACTCTCGCTCGGGAGTTCCGCCCCGACGTCATCGTTCTCGACATCATGCTTCCCGACATCGACGGTTTTCAGGTGCTGACCCGGATGCGGAACGACGGACTGCAGACGCCGATCCTGTTTCTCACCGCGAAGGACTCGCTCGACGACCGCATCGCCGGGCTGACGGTTGGTGGTGACGACTACGTCACCAAGCCGTTCAGCCTCGAGGAACTCGTCGCGCGACTGCGGGGGCTTATCCGTCGATCGACACTCTCGACCACCGAGGCGACCGATTCGTTCCTCACGGTGGGCGACCTGACGCTCGACGAAGACAGCTACGAGGTGCGTCGCGGCGAGACGACGGTCGAACTGACCGCCACCGAATTCGAGCTGCTGCGTTACCTCATGCGCAATCCGCGCCGCGTGCTGAGCCGCAACCAGATACTCGATCGCGTCTGGAGCTACGACTTCGGGGGAACGTCATCCGTCGTCGAGATCTACATCTCGTACCTCCGCAAGAAGATCGACACCCTCGGCCCGCCGATGATCCACACGGTTCGCGGCGTCGGCTACGTTCTCAAGCCCGTTCTCTGATGGCGGCCGAACGCCAGCGGAGTCGCTGGACGCTGCGACGTCGGCTCGTAGTCGGGATCGTGGCGCTGCTCGCCGCGATCAGCTTCATCATCGGCACCGTGAGCGTGCTCACCCTGCAGGCGTCGCTCGTCACGAAACTCGATAGCCAGGTCGAGTCGGCGACGCAGCGTGCCGTCCGGGTGGCCGACGGTGGTGGCCCGGGCGGATACCCGGGTAATGGTTCGGGACAGCCTGGGCCCAGCGAGATCCTTCCATTCGCCGGTCTGCAGCCCGGTTCGGTCGTCGCGCTCGCGTCCGGCTCGGCGACGGCCGGTGCAGTGCTCAACCAGAGCGTGCAGTCGGCCGCCCTTACCGTCGAGCAGATCGACATGCTGCTCGCGCTTCCCGCGAACATGGCGACGACCGTCAACCTCGGCGGCGATATCGGCGAGTACCGCGCGATCAGTTCGACCCGCGAGAACGGCGACACGATCGTCATCGGTATGCCGCTCAGCGACGTCAACGCGACGGTCCGCCAGCTACTTGTGGTGATCGGGTCGATCACCGCCGTCGGGCTGCTCGCCGCGATCTTCGCCGGAACGGCGATCGTGCGCGTCGCGCTCCGTCCGCTCGAGCGGGTCGCGTCGACGGCCGCTCGAGTGTCTGAGCTTCCGCTCGAACGCGGTGAGGTCGCTCTTGCCGTGCGCGTTCCCGACGCCGATGCCGATCCTCGCACGGAGGTCGGCCAGGTCGGCTCGGCCATCAACCGCATGCTCGGACACATCGCCTCCGCCCTGTCGGCACGCGAGTCCAGCGAGCAGAAACTGCGCACGTTCGTCGCGGATGCCAGCCACGAATTGCGCACACCCCTCGCCTCGATCCGTGGGTACGCCGAGCTGACGCGGCGCGGTGGCCACGATCTTCCCGACGACGTGGTGCACGCGCTCGGTCGCGTCGAGTCGGAGTCTGTTCGCATGACTTCGCTCGTCGAAGACCTGCTGCTGCTCGCGCGCCTCGATGACGGCCGCAGTTTGGAGAGTGCACCGGTCGACCTCACGCGCATCCTCGCCGACTCGGTCAGCGATGCGCATGCCGCGGGCCAGGACCACGACTGGATCTTCCAGGCCCCCGACGAACCGGTCATCGTTCCCGGCGATGCCGCGCGGCTGCACCAGGTCGTGGTCAACCTGCTCGCCAACGCCCGCGTGCACACGCCGAAGGGCACGCAGGTGCTCGCGTCGGTAGCCAAGGATGAGGCTTCCGGTCTCGTCGAGCTGAGCATCACCGATGACGGCCCCGGAATCGACGAAGCGATACTGCCGGCTGTTTTCGAGCGCTTCGCCCGTGGCGACAGCTCACGCTCACGCACGGCCGGAAGCACTGGCCTTGGGCTCGCAATCGTCGCGGCGATCGTGGAAGCCCACCACGGAACCGTCACGGTCTCGAGCGCTCCCGGCGCAACGACCTTCCTCGTCACCCTCCCCGCCGCCTGAGTTGCGCGGGGAGGCAGAGGCGGGTTACTCTGTACGAAGCCAAAGACCGCAGGTTTTTGTCGTGCGCCGAGGATCAGTCCGAAGCACCGATGAACGAAGGTCCGCTCAACGTAGCGGCAACCAGCGCAGGTGTTCGAAGTAACTCTTTCAGAGCCAGCTCCGCGCGCTTGCGCCGGAGCTTATTTTTTTTGCTCCTGCGCCTTGGCTAACTCAAGAATCTATTAAGGAGTGCCATGGCGAACAAGGAAGCTTCGGTTGCCGAGCTTACGGATCTGTTCCGTAACTCGACCGCTGTACTGCTGACCGAGTATCGCGGACTCACGGTTTCACAGCTCAAGACGCTGCGTACGTCCATCCGTGAAGACGCTACATACGCCGTGGTAAAGAACACGCTTACCAAGATCGCGGCCAACGCGGCAGGCATCAGCTCGTTTGACGACGAGCTTGTCGGCCCCTCCGCCATCGCATTCGTACACGGTGACCCGGTCGCCGTTGCGAAGGCTATGCGTGACTTTGCCAAGGCAAACCCTCTGCTCGTGGTCAAGGGCGGTTACTTCGACGGTAACCCGCTCACCGCTGCAGAGGTCACCAAGCTCGCTGACCTCGAGTCCCGCGAAGTTCTGCTCGGCAAGCTTGCCGGCGCCTTCAAGGCCTCGCTGTTCGGTGCCGCTTATCTCTTCAACGCTCCGCTCTCGAAGGCCGTTCGCACGGTCGAGGCGCTGCGTGAGAAGCAGGAGTCCGCGAACTAGGCCCAGCCTGACCCGCGGTTAGCACGTAAGAAATCTAGAAGGAGATAAATCATGGCAAAGCTGTCAAGCGAAGAGCTCATCGAAGCATTCAAGGAGCTCACGCTCATTGAGCTCAGCGAGTTCGTCAAGAAGTTCGAAGAGGTATTCGAGGTCACCGCGGCCGCTCCCGTTGCAGTTGCTGCAGCCGGTGGCGCTGCTGCTGCCGCCGAAGAGGTCGAGGAGAAGGATTCCTTCGACGTAGTCCTCGAGGCTGCTGGCGACAAGAAGATCCAGGTCATCAAGGAGGTTCGCGCGCTTACGAGCCTCGGACTCGGCGAGGCCAAGGCAGTCGTTGACTCCGCTCCGAGCGTTGTGCTCGAAGGCGCCAACAAGGAGACCGCCGAGAAGGCAAAGGCTCAGCTCGAAGAAGCTGGCGCCACCGTCACCCTCAAGTAGTCTTCGCAGCGTTTTCACGCTGCACTCGCTACAAACAACAACTGCGGCTGTCACCCTTCGGGGAGACAGCCGCAGTTGCGGTTAATCCGGCGTAGCCAGTCGGGGAACCTGCTAGGTGGTCTGACGGCGGCGGATGTAACGCAGGGCTAGCAAACCGGCGCCGGAACCGATGAGTCCGACGACGAGGGCAAGCGGCCCGACAATGTCACTACCGGTGTGGGCGAGTTCGCCCTCTCCATCACCGGCGGTTACCGAGTCACCGAGAACTCCGCGGTCCGGGGGCGTCGTGGGAGGCGTTCCGGGCGGCGTGGTCGGCGGCGTGGTGGTTGGGGGCGTCGTCGTCGGCGGCGTCGTGGGCGGCGTGGTTGTCGGCGGTGTGGTCGGCGGCGGCGTGGTCGTCGTGCACGAGGTGACCGCGACATCCTTCGACCAGGTCAGGGGCTGGCCGCTGACCGGCTCGGCCTCGACGTCGACAACCGTCAGCGTGTATTCACCGGGCTCGAGTCCCGTGATGACCTCGGTCGTGCCCGTCGGGGTGATCGGCGTTCCGGCCGTCGGTGCTTCGGCACGGTCGTGGAACGACACGTTGTACTCGCGGCCGGGTACAAATCCGCTGACCTGCACGTTGACGGATCCGTCAGCGTTCGAGTTGGCGCACTTCTCGGTGAGCGCGATCTGAACCGGCTCCGGGCACGGGTCGATCGTGACGTGGAAGCGCACCTCCGGCACCGAGGGAAGGCCACTCGCGGCATCCGTCGTCACCGACACGGTGTAGGTGCCTGGGGCGAGCGCGACGCTCTTTTTCCAGGTGCCCTTGATCGACTTCACGGTGATCGCATCGGACCCGCTCACGTTCACCCGGTAGGTGCGACGCTCGTCGAGCTTATTGAGCGTGAGGTTGAGGTCTCCGCTGCCGCCGACGGTGTCGCAGCTGTCGGCGAGTGCGGCGACGGTCGGGCACTCGTACGGGCTGATCGTGAAGCACTTGCTGACCGTCTTGGTCTTGCCGTGAACGGTGTATTTGACGGTGACGGTGATGCTCTTGTCGGTGTGCGGAACGCTGAAGACGGCGGTGCCATTGGTCACCACGATGTCGTATGACTTGCCGTTGACGGTGACCGCGTAGTCGACATCGCCCTTGAGCCCGGTGATCGTGACGGTAGCGGATGTATCGGGGCAGGAGTTCGTGGTGCTGAGCGAGATCACGGGCTTGCTGTCGTGGTTGCCGGTAGTGGGGTGGGCCGGCTTCGACGGGGTCTTCGGGGTGGTGGTTTTCTTGGTGTCGGACTTCTTGGTGTCGGACTTCTTGCTGTCTGACTTCTTCGAATCGTTCTTCTGAGAATCAGCCTTGTTGGAGTCAGCCTTCTTCGAGTCATTCTGCTTCGAGTCGTGCTTCGAGTCGTGCTTCGACCTCGACGAGTCTCCATGGCCGGAGTGGCTGCGATAGCCGTCGCTGCGGGAGCTCTGGTTGCTGCCGTGTGACCCTCCGCCGTGAGCGCCGCCGGCACTGGCCGACTGAAGCGGAGCGAGTACGAGCGCGGCAAGCGTCAGTACAAACAACAGGGCGACTGCAACCGCCCGTCGTATCGACACTCTCGCTTGAGCGCTAAACCGGGGAACGGGGGAGAGAGACATGGGTGTGTCACCTTTACTGCATGTGGGGGATTACGGGGCGCGGATTAGCTCCGTACCATCATGAAATCAGCGACCGCGTGATGAACCGTGAGTCCCCACCGGGGTGAAAAACGGGGTGGTCATGGGTTAACCCGGGGTTAAAGTGCCCCCGCGCAGACGCCCCCGTACTTCAAGTGACATCGTCGATTATTCGCCGGAATCAGCGGGTTATGCGACAAAACGCCCCTCCCCGGCGCGGGGGAGGGGCGTTGCATCTGACGGAGGGGGCGCTATGCGGTCAGCCCGAACTTGCGGGCCCGGTGCACCGCTTCGTGGCGGGTCACCACACCGAGCTTTCGATAGATGCTGCGCACCTGGGCTTTCACGGTGTTGGGCGACACCATAAGGCGGCTCGAGATCTGCTGGCGCGTCTGGCCGGCGATGATCTGCTGGAGCACGAGGCGCTCGCGCGGGCTGAGCGGGGGAAGAGACTCGACCGAGTTGTCGGGGCGGAGCGTTTCGGACAGCTCCTCGACAACCTGACGCGCGTCTTCCGAGAGGTGCCTCGAACGAGTCTCGTCGAGCATCCGACGAAGACGGTCGTGGGGGATCTCGATGAAGTGACGACGCCACCCGGTGCGCGCGGCGCGCATCAGCGCGCGGTCGAAACCGGCACGGGCGGTGGTGAGGTCGCCGAGGCAGTGGTGAGCCGCCGCCGCGAGAATGTCGACGAAGACGAGCGATCGCGGCGAGTGGCCGTCGCCGAGGGCGTGGCACGCTGCCGCGATGCGAAGAACGGCGTCGTAGTCGCCAACGGCAAAAGCGAGGCGGGCCTCGTAACGACCGGGGCACATGGCGTGGTGCTCGTCGGCGGTCAATCGGCCGATGGTCTCGCGGGCGACACTGAATTCGCCGATGGAGATCAGCGCGTTGCTGCGGTGGGCGTCGTGGAGTTGCTGCAGTAGCGGTGCCGACTGCCACTCGCGGAGCGCGATCTGCATGTGCTCGAGTTCGTCGAGTTCGTCGAGGTGCACGTTGAGGCCGCCGTAGAGCAACCCGATGGCGAGGCTCGTGAGCGGGTCATACTCGCTTCCGGGACTGACGCGGCGCAGCTCGTCGACCGCGGCTTCCGCTTCGTCTACGCGTCCCTCATCGAGGGCGAGCAGAAAGCTCGTTACAAGTGCTGGGGCACCGCTCACCGTGCGCATGATGGAGGTTCCCTCGCTCGCCGCGCGAGCGAGTGCGACGTAATCGCCGGGAACCGCCGGTGCGCCGGAGAAGTAGGTGAGCAGGGCAAGGCAGCCGAGCACTTCAACGTCGAGAGCGCGAGACCCGCTTCCCTCGCCGAGGCGGAGTGCGTGCGACAGATCACGACGGGCGGCTTCGAGCTCACCACGGAACATGAGGCAGATACCGCGCTGTGCGAGTGCGAGGGCCTCGAGTGCCATACGGCGCGTGACGGGCATGGTCGCGGCGTTGAGTTCACTGATGACGCGCGTTGCCAGCTCCAGTGACTCGTCGAGCCGGCCGATTGCCCGGTAGGCGGTTGCCCGCTCGATGAGCGAGACGATCATCAGGTCGGGGCTCACGGTGCCCGACTTGGACATCGCGCGGTCGGCCGCGTCGATGTAGGTGATGGCCGCAAAGGGATTCGCTGGGTGGCAGAAGCGGTTCGTTGACGCCAGTGCGATGAGCAGCGAGGGATTCTTGCCCCAGTACTGTTCGGGCAGCGACATGATGTGCGACCGCAGAACGAGCGGATGCTCGGCTACGAGCTCGCTCCAATAGGTCTCGAGAAAGTCCACGGCGTCAAGTGGCGACTCGGCGAACGAGGTAAGTCGTTCTTCCAAATCGGCGGTACTTGATGCTCCGTGGCCGGGTACAGCGCGGAGGATCGTCATTCGGGTCTCGATCATTGTGGGTTAACCGGGAAGTATCCCCAGTACGGGGGTATCAAACTGCCATAATGGCGCTAAGTCTGCCTCAGATCAAGGGCCCGACAAGAATTCACGAACCTAGGTGTGAAGAACTCGCGGTGCGCTCGTGCTTTCGCGAACTATCAGGTTGACCGGCACAAACTGCGGTGCAACCTGCTCCGGGGCCCGAGATTTCGAAAGTTCTGCCATCAGGATGCCGACGGCGAGAGCGCCCTGTTCGGCCGGTAGTTGACGAATCGTGGTGAGTCGGAACATCTCGGCGAGCTGGTGATCGTCGATACCGATGACGGAGAGCTCGCCCGGCACGGTGATGCCGAGTTCCCGCGCGGCGACGATGACGCCGATGGCAATCTCGTCGCATCCCGCGACGATCGCGGTCGGCCTCATTGCCGGGTCGGTCAGCACCGACAACCCAACGGTGTAGCCGTCGGGAATCGTATAGCTTGTTGCCCGAAAGTCGTTCTCGATGGTGATTCCCGAACCGGCGAGAGCCTCGCGGAAACCTGCCAGGCGCTGGGCGTGAACGCGAAAGTCGAGTTGCTCGTCGCGGTCACCACCGAGGTGCATCAACCGACGATGGCCGAGATCGATGAGATGCTCGGTCGCGAGGCGAGCGGCCGCGACGTCGTCGACGCAGAGCGTCGAAATGCCCTCGATCTCCCCGCCGATGCCGACGATGGGCTTGCCGAGCGACTTCAGCAGCTCTACCTCGGTCGCGGTGAGGGCGATCCCCACGGCGATCACCGCGTCGACTCGCTTGCGAACGAGAAAGTAATCGAAGACCCGCTGACGCTGGCTGGCATCCGCACTTAACCGGTACAGCGTGAGGTCGTAGCCGGCCGCGATCAACGCGGACTCGATGCCCTCGAGCACCTCGGTGAAGAACCAGCGATTGAGGGTCGGGATGACGACCCCGACATTGTGAGTCTGCCCGGTGACCAGGCTTGCGGCGTTGGTAGACACGACGAAGCCCATGCGTGCAGCGGCCTCGACTACTCGCTCGCGAGTGTCGGATGCGACGTAGCCGCGTCCGCTGAGCGCTCGGGATGCCGTCGCCTTGGACACTCCGGCTGCCCGGGCGACGTCAGCGATGGCGCTCACAACTTCACCCTCCATTAGGCGAGAAGACTTCGACGAAAGCACAGTCTAGTCAGATGCGGCCCGGTATGGAACCGATTCCAGATCGAGCTGAACCGCGCGAGCAGACGCCAGCAATTCGCTGGGATGCTACACGCTCCCATGGAATTTGCCACGATCGTGCACCAGTGTGTGCCAAGCGCTTGCAATGGCGCGACGAGTGCCATAGCTTGTGATGTGGAACCGGTTCCCGAAGGCGTGGATAACCCACGCGGCCTGGCATTGATTTCACCCCTGCAATTCATCACCCGCTGCTGTGTATTCGGCTCGGGTCGACCCTCAATGAGGAGGAGAACAATGAGTAGAAACCTGCACCGTCGTTTCACAGCCCCCGTCGCCCTGTTCGCCGCCGCTGGCCTCGTGCTTGCCGGCTGTAGCGCCGAGGGCGCGGCTGAAGGACCGGGAGACTACGGCGACGCTGATGGCGTCGTAACCGTCTACGGCACCATCGCTGACACCGAGGCCGAACTGCTCGAGCAGTCCTGGGCCGACTGGGAGTCCGAGAACGACATCGACATCCAGTACGAATCCAGCAAGCTTTTCGAAGAGCAGATCAGCGTTCGCGCCCAGGGCGGAAACGCACCGGACCTCGCGATCTTCCCGCAGCCGGGACTCCTGGCCGACCTCGCGACCCGCGGGTTCATCCAGCCGGCACCCGAGGGCGTTGCCTCCAACGTCGAAACGTACTGGACCGAGGACTGGGCCAACTACGCGACGAGCGACGAGGTGCTCTACGGCGCTCCGCTGATGGCGAGCGTCAAGGGCTACATCTGGTACTCCCCGGCCAACTTCGCCGAGTGGGGCGTTGAAGTACCCACCACGTGGGACGAGCTTCTCGCCGTGACGAAGACCATTCAGGAAAAGACCGGAACCGCGCCCTGGTGCGCCGGCTTTGGATCGGATGCCGCATCCGGCTGGCCCGGAACCGACTGGGTAGAAGACCTCGTTCTTCGCCAGGCCGGCCCCGAGACCTACGACGACTGGGTAAGCCACGACGTCACGTTCAGCGACCCGGCCATCAAGACCGCGCTCGACTCCGTCGGTGAGATTCTTCTCAACCCCGACTACGTCAACGCCGGTCTCGGCGACGTCAAGTCGATCAACGCGACCCCGTTCGGCGACGCGGCCCGCGTGCTCGGCGACGGAACGTGCGCGCTGCACCACCAGGCATCGTTCTTCGATGGCTTCATCACCGACCCCGACAATGGCAACGCGACCGTCGGTCCCGATGCTGACGTCTGGGCGTTCATGACGCCTCCGATCGACGCTTCGGCCGGTGCCGCAGTCACCGGTGGTGGCGAAATCGTCGGAGCGTTCTCGAACGACGAAGACACCGTCGCGGTACAGGAGTACCTGTCAAGCCCCGAATGGGCGAACAGCCGCGTCAAGCTCGGTGGTGTCATCAGCGCCAACAACGGTCTAGACCCCGCCAGCGCCTCGAGCCCCATCTTGCAGGATGCAATCAAGACGCTGACCGACCCCGACACGACCTTCCGCTTCGACGCATCCGACCTCATGCCGGGTGTTGTCGGTTCGGACGCGTTCTTCAAGGGAATGGTCAACTGGGTCAATGGAACACCGTCGGATGAGGTGCTGTCGACCATCGACAACGCCTGGCCGAGCGACTAGTCACCGCTAGCGCACAAGACAAACTGAATAGCAGTGATGCGAGGGCTGGCGGCTACCACCGTCAGCCCTCGTTGTCACCCCGTACTTCCGTTGCCCACGCCAGCCGTTATCGGCTGTAGCGTAATTACCTGAGTCCAACGTCGTACTCGAAAGGTCGATATGTCCGATTTTCTGGTGTGGATCTCCACGCTTCCCCCGCTGGCGCAAATCCCGCTCGTGCTCCTCGCGTTCGGGCTTGTCGTCGCCATTCTGATCTTCTTTCTCGAAATCGCACCGCGGTCAGGTCGAAAGTTCACGATCGCCCGACTCGCGGTCTGTGTCATCGCACCCGGCCTGATCTTCTGGGCTCTCGGCTCGGCCCTCTGGGCTGCGGCAGTAGCGGTCGTGCTTGGCGGGGTGTTCTTCATCCTCGACTATCGGTCACGCCAGGGCGCCGGATACCTCTTCCAGCTCATCGGTTTCCTGAGCCCCGCACTCGTGCTGCTCGCGGTCGGCCTTATTTACCCCTCGGTGCAGACCTTCATCCAGGCCTTCCTCAACAGCCGCGGTAACCGGTTCGTCGGCTTCGATAACTTCGCCTGGGTCTTCACGCAGGAAGCCGGTATTCGTACGGTCCTCAACACGATCGTCTGGGTACTCATCGTTCCGACGGTGTCGACGATCTTCGGGCTCGCCTATGCGGTCTTCATCGACAAGTCACGCGGCGAGAAGATCTTCAAGGTTCTCGTCTTCATGCCGATGGCTATTTCGTTTGTCGGCGCGAGCATCATCTGGCGCTTCGTCTACACCGCGCGCCCGGCCGACCAGGAGCAGATCGGTCTGCTCAACCAGGTCGTCGTCTGGCTCGGCGGACAACCGGTGGACTTCCTCGCGAATTCGCCGTGGAACACGTTCTTCCTCGTTGTCGTGCTGATCTGGGTGCAGACCGGTTTCGCCATGGTGGTGCTGTCCGCGGCCATCAAGGGTGTTCCGGCCGAGCAACTGGAGGCAGCGGAGCTCGACGGAACCAACGCCTGGCAGCGATTCATCAATGTGACCGTTCCCGGCATCCGCTCGTCGCTCGTCGTCGTTCTGACCACGATCTCGATCGCGTCACTCAAGGTCTTCGACATCGTTCGCACGATGACGGCCGGCTCGAACCAGACCAGCGTTATCGCGAACGAGATGTACACGCAGTTCAAGGGCTTTGAGTTCGGCCGGTCAGCCGCTCTCGCTGTCGTGCTGTTCCTGCTTGTGCTCCCCATCGTCATTTACAACGCACGACAGATCTCAAAGCAGAGGAGCATCCGATGAGCGCTACCGTGCCGGCAAAGCTGCCCGTCGACAAAACGACCGAACGCCAGCTCGCCAAGGGAGAACTGCGCGAGGGAACCGTCTCCAAGCGCACAAAGAAGCGCCTCACCTCGCGTGGTGCGACGATCGCGGCGCTCATTATCGCCGTGCTCTGGACGACGCCGACTTTCGGCCTGTTCATCACGTCGTTCCGACCCGCTGGCGAGATCAACCGCAACGGTTGGTGGACGCTCTTCCAGAACCCGGGCTTCACGCTGCAGAACTACACCGACGTTCTGGCAGCCGGCAACAGCCAGCTGAACCTCGCCGGGGCGTTCATCAACTCGATCGCCATCACGTTGCCCGCGACGCTCATCCCGCTCGTTATCGCGAGCCTCGCCGCGTACGCGTTCGCGTGGATCGACTTCAAGGGACGCAACTGGATCTTCATCGCGGTCTTCGCGCTACAGATCGTGCCACTGCAGATGGCTCTCGTGCCGCTGCTCAGCCTGTTCTCGCGTGGACTCAAGATCGGCAGCGTTCAGCTTTTCGACGGTCTCGGGGCATCCGGTGGCTACTCGCAGGTCTGGATTGCGCACACGATCTTCGCCCTTCCGCTGGCGATCTTCCTGCTGCACAACTTCGTGTCGGAGATTCCGGCTGAGCTCATCGAGGCAGCTCGGGTCGACGGTGCTGGTCACGGCCAGATCTTCTTCCGGATCGTGCTTCCGCTGACCATGCCGGCCATCGCGTCGTTCGCCATCTTCCAGTTCCTCTGGGTGTGGAACGACCTGCTGGTGGCGCTCGTCTTTGCCGACGGAAATGTGGCGCCGATGACAAAACTCCTGGCGGACCTCACGGGAAGTCGAGGCCAGGACTGGAACCTGCTCACTTCGGGCGCGTTTATCTCGATTCTGGTTCCGCTCATCGTGTTCTTCGCCCTGCAGCGGTTCTTCGTTCGCGGTCTCCTCGCCGGTTCGACGAAGGGCTAGCCCACTCGTTTCCCTCCGAAACTCAGGCCCTGCGCCCCACCCAGCCCCGTATACGGGTTGGGTAGGGCGCAGGGCCTGAGTTTTGCATTGGGTGGGAGTTTTTCGCGGTGAGCGGATGCCGCTACCCGGCTTCTCCGCGCACCGTAGGCTGAGCGAATGAGCGGAATGCGTGGCGGTGGCGGAGGTGGCGGTCACGGCAGGATCAGTGCGAGCGATGCCTCGGCCCAGCGCGCGCTGAACGCCGACGCCCCGCGTGTTCCGCACCTTCTCCGCCGCATCGCCGAGCTCTTCGCCCCGCACAAAAAAGCGCTCATCGTCACTATCTCGCTCGTGCTGTTCAGCGCGGCGATCAGCGTTCTTCCCCCGCTGCTGACGAAGCAGGCCTTCGATGTCGGGCTGTTTCCGCCCGAGGGATCGCCCAACGTCCCGGTGCTTCTCGAACTCATCCTCGTCATGGTGGTGCTGTGGGTGGCGTCGGCCGCTCTCGGTGTCTGGCAGACCTACCTCACCGCGACGGTCGGCAACACGGTCATGGGCGAGCTGCGGATACGCCTCTTCAGCCACCTTCAGGCGATGGAACTCGCGTTCTTCACACGAACGAAAACCGGCGTCATCCAGTCCCGTCTGCAAAACGATGTCGGCGGCGTCGCGACCGTACTCAGCAACACGATCTCGAGCGTGATCGGCAATACCGTCACGGTGATCGCGGCCGTCGTCTCGATGCTCGTGTTGAGCTGGCAGATGACGATCGTCGCGGTCATCCTGCTTCCGGTGCTCGTGCTCGCGCAGCGCAAGGTCGGCCAGGTGCGGGCACGCATCGCGACCAAGACGCAGGAGTCGCTCAGCGACATGACCGCGATCACGCAGGAGGCGCTGAGCGGCAGCGGCATCCTGCTCGCCAAGAGCTTCACGCAGCAGGACGCCGAGACGCGCCGCTACAGCAACGAAAACGACAACCAGGTGAAGCTGCAGGTGCAGCAGCAGATGAGCGGCCAGTGGTTCTTCGCCATGGTGAGCATCTTCATGTCGATCATTCCCGCCGTGATCTACCTGACGGCCGCGTGGCTCATCCTTCACGACACCCCGGTCACGGCTGGCACGATCGTCGCGTTCACCACGGTGCAGGCGCGACTGATGTTCCCGCTCATGGGGCTCTTGCGCGTCGCCCTCGATCTGCAGACGTCGTCGGCATTGTTCGCCCGCATCTTCGAGTACCTCGACCTGAAGCCGTCGATCACCGACAAACCGACAGCAACGGATGTCGACAGCAGCCAGCTCGGACGGGTCGCCTTCGACGACGTCGTCTTTCGCTACCCGGATGCCGATGCCTCGACCCCCGCAACGCTCAAGGGCGTCTCGTTCCAGATCGAACACGGGCAGTTCGCGGCCTTCGTCGGGCCATCTGGTGCGGGGAAGACCACGGTCTCGTACCTCATCCCGCGACTGCACGACGTGACGAGCGGACGCGTCGTCTTTGCGGGCGACGACGTGCGCGACCTGCGGGCCGACTCCCTCGTGCGCAACATCGGGATTGTGAGCCAGGAGACCTACCTGTTCCACGCCTCGATCGCCGACAACCTTCGCTACGCGAAACCCGACGCGACCCAGGCCGAGATCGAGGCCGCGGCGAAGGCTGCAAACATCCACGCGACGATTGCGTCATTCCCGGCCGGCTACGACACCCTCGTCGGAGAACGCGGCTACCGGCTGAGCGGCGGCGAAAAGCAGCGCATCGCCATCGCGCGTGTGCTTCTCAAGGATCCGGCCGTGCTGATCCTCGACGAGGCCACGAGCGCGCTCGACTCCATCTCGGAGCGGGTCGTGCAGGACGCCCTCGAGGCGGCGTCCCGCGGGCGCACAACGATCGCGATCGCGCACCGCCTCTCCACAGTCATCGACGCTGACGTGATCTTCGTCGTCGTCGCGGGTGTCATCGTCGAGAGCGGCACGCACTCCGAGCTGCTCGCGGCCGGCGGGGAGTATGCCGCGCTCTACGAGCAGCAGGTCGCGACGCGCTAGCGCCGCAGTGCGCGGCGACGCACTGCGAGTAGCGACAGCCCGGCGAGGCCAAGAAGCCCCGCACTGATCAGTCCGGCCGTCGGGTCGATCCCGGTTGCGGGGAGCTCGTCGACCGCGCCGTCGTCCACACCGTCATCGGGGTCGGAACCACCGGGTGGATCGACGGGCTCGGCCGTCGGCTCGAGAACGATGTCGCCGAGGTCGACGGTCGCCGACGTGGCGTCCACATCGATCGGAGGGATCGGATCGAAGCCGTCCGGCACCTCGAACTCAAGCGTGTACTCGCCCTGTTCCGTGACGATCTCGAAGCTGCCGTCCGGCTCGACGGGCACGGAGACGGGGTTGTTCTCGATGTCGAGCACGGGGGTATCGTCGGCGTTCTCGAGCAGCACGTTGGTTCCCGGGGGAATCGGGGCGGCATCCGGAGTCGTCACTCGGCCGGCGATCGTCGCGACGGGCGCGGGTGCCGCAAGCCACACCTGGTAGATCGGGAATCCGCTCTGCACGGTGAAGATCAGGGTGATGCTGCGCACGTCGGTGCTCGGCAGGAACCAGTCGTAGGCGCCGTTCGTGTCGACGACATTGCCCTTCACGATCGGCGTCGTGTAGGTCTGCGTGCCGGCCGGAGTGGTGATCGTTGTGCCGTTGACGAAGAAGAACGGCGAGTCGGTATACGGAGCCGGTTGGGTGCACGTCGATGGCTTCGGGGTGTTGTTGCAGTAGTTCAGCAGCGGTGTGCCCGAGGTGTCCTGCGCGTTGAGCACGGCGCCGGGAAGCACGGCGCCGCTGACGTCTTTCGGGATCACCTGCACGAAGTCGGCGTCGATGTCGCCGACCGCGAGTCCCCAGCCCGCGGGCGGCGGTCCGTCGAAGGTCAGTGTCGTTGTCGATGGACCGCTGGCTGCGGGCGAGAGGTACAGGTACGGCTGCGAGCGTGTTGATCCGAAGTGCGCACCGAAACCGGTCGAGTCGCCGAGCCACGCGCTGTCGCCGCTCGGGGTCTTGACCGTCGTTGAGTTGGTCTCGACGGAGACATTCGGGAATCCGGATGCCGCCGTAAAGTCCGCGCTCCCGGCATACGTCAATCCTGGGCTGGCCGACGGGCTCACGGCCCAGGTCGGAAACGACCCGATAGTCGTTGGCGCCGCCTGCGCGGAGCCCGCCCCGACGGCCAGAGCGGCAACGACAAGAATGACGGTCGGGGTAATCAGCCTCATATCCCGACCCTAGACCGAGCGTTCCACCTCAGCTAGGGGTGATGCGTGAAAAGTTACAAAGTGCTAATCGCGTGCCGCGAGCAGATCTTCCATGTAGCCGATCTCGCTGGTCTGCGCGTTGACGATACCGGTGGCAAGATCGCGCACCACGCGCTCGTCACTGCGGTCGAGGGCTGCCTCGGCCATGAGTACTCCACCCTGGTGGTGGGCGATCATCAGCTCGAGGAAATACTTCTCCGCTTCAACTCCGGTCAGGCTGCGCAGCTTCGCCAGCTGTTCGTCCGTCGCGAGCCCCGGCATCGGGTCGCCCGCCGTGTGGGCACTGTCGCCTTCACCGTGGGAGTGGGCGTCGCCACCTCCGGTGATCGGAGGACGTGTCATCCACGTCATCGACGGTTCGGGGGCCGCCTGGGGGAGCTTCCACTCGGCGAGCCAGCCGAACATCTGGCCGGACTGCTGTGCCTGCGACGTCGCGATGTCGTAGGCGAGCGTGCGCACGTCGGGGTCATCGGTCTCGTCGCGCACGATCATCGACATCTCGACGGCCTGCCCGTGATGTGTTTGCATGTCGCGGGCAAACCCGGCTTCGGCGCTCGTGTTGCCCGGGGCGCTGGCGACGGGTGCCGACAGGCGACCGATCGCGAACGCGCCGACGGTGATCAGAACGAGAACAAGCGCTGAGGCCGCGACCGTGCGGCCGCGGCCTCGGCGACTAGGCGATTCTTCCGGGTCCATCGATGCCACTCGTGCAGGCAGCGCCTGGCTCGGGTGCTGCGGGGGACTTCCAGAACTTGCTGATGAATTGGTCGAGTCGCTCATCGTCGACGCCGTCGAGCTGCACCTGCTGACCCCACGCAGAGGCGACGACGGGAGCGGGGAGTCCGGGGAACGGCGAGACGACCATGTAGGTGCTCGGTACGGCGTTCTGGAGGGTGCTGATCTCGTCGGCGCTCAGGGCCTCGGGGTCGTAGGTGACCCAGACGGCGCCGTGCTCGAGTGCGTGGACGGCGTTCTCGTTCGTCTGGGGCTCCGTGTAGATGCCGCAGTTGAGCCAGACACCGAAGTGGTTTCCACCGGCCGGCGGAAGCATGCCGTAGTCGGCTTCGTAGTCGACCGGCGTCGGGTCGATGTGAACGGCGGTGAGGTCGGGGAAGGTCTGCAGGCCCTCTATCTCGATGGTCTCCGGGTCGACCCGCGGGACCGAGTTGCTGATGATGATCACCGCGACGAGGCCGATGACCGCGAGGGCGCCGACGCTTCCACCGATGATGCCGAACAGGCGGAAGCGCTTGTCGCGATCCTGCTGCTTCTTCAGCGCTGCGACCTTTTCGGCTCGGCGCGCCTCGCGCTGCTGCTTTACGGTCTGTTCCGGAGGTACTGGCACGGTGAAATCCTGTCAGGCGAGGGGAAGTGAGTTGCGAACTAGGTTGCAGCTTCAAGTATCAGGCATGAAAACTGCGAAAACCGTGCGGAAGCTGACAAAAGTGCAACGGATTGGCCAACACGCCCGCTGGTAGATTGAACCATCATGAAGTACGCACAGACGGTCCTTGACCTCGTCGGCAACACGCCACTCGTTCGCCTCAACAGCGTGACGAAGGGCCTCGCCCCCACCATCCTCGCGAAGGTCGAGTATCTCAACCCCGGTGGCTCGTCGAAGGATCGCATCGCCACGCGCATCATCGACGCCGCCGAACGCGAAGGCCTGCTGAAGCCCGGCGGCACGATCGTTGAGCCCACGAGCGGCAACACCGGCATCGGCCTTGCCCTCGTCGCCCAGCAGCGCGGCTACCGGTGCGTCTTCGTCCTGCCCGACAAGGTCGGTGAAGACAAGCGCAACGTGCTCACCGCGTACGGTGCCGAGATCGTGGTCACCCCGACCGCCGTCGCGCCCGAGAGCCCCGAGTCGTACTACAGCGTCTCCGACCGGCTCGCCCGAGAGATTCCCGGCGCCTTCAAGCCGAACCAGTACTCCAACATCAACGGCCCGCTCAGCCACTACGAGACGACCGGACCCGAGATCTGGCGCGACACCGAGGGCAAGGTCACGCACTTCGTTGCCGGGGTCGGCACCGGTGGAACGATCAGCGGCGTCGGAAAGTACCTCAAAGAGGTATCGGATGGCGCGGTGCAGATCATCGGCGCAGATCCGGAGGGTTCCGTCTATTCCGGCGGCACGGGTCGCCCGTACCTCGTCGAGGGAGTGGGCGAGGACTTCTGGCCGACCGCCTATGACCCGACGGTTGTCGACCAGATCATCGCGGCATCCGATGCTCAATCGTTCGACCTGACCCGTCGTCTCGCGCGCGAAGAAGGACTACTCGTCGGCGGTTCGAGCGGACTCGCGGTTGCCGCGGCGCTCGAGGCCGCGAAAGACCTCGGTCCCGAGGATGTCGTCGTCGTGCT
>Ga0247817_10000124_pt1 | contig 58128 bp, 57 predicted proteins | sample UWRJL212509R1_FD_178010 | JGI IMG/M metagenome (GOLD analysis project Ga0247817, IMG submission 178010) | Plant litter microbial communities from Arlington Agricultural Research Station in Wisconsin, United States - UWRJ-L212-509R-1 | ecosystem: Environmental > Terrestrial > Plant litter >... | reverse complement strand
GGTCGGAATGGCCGGAGGCGCCTTGGAGTCGGCGAGCTGCTCGGCGAAGACGCTGAGGTACGGGTCGTCGGCGAACTGCGGGTCGTCGAAGGCGGCTGTCGTCGACGGGAGGTCGGTGGAGATTCCGTACCACTCGATCTGCGTCTCCGGCTCGCTCAGCCAGCGTACGAACTTCCACGAGGCGTCACGGTTCTCGCTGTCGTTGAAGACGGCGAGGTTTCCGCCACCGGTGAAGGAGGTGCGGCTGGTGTCGCCGGGAACCTGCGCGACGGCGAACTTGTCGGCGAAGTCGGGGCCACCCTGCTCACGAAGAAGTCCAACGTGAAACGGCCCGGAGAAGAACGATCCGACGGTGCCGTCGATGAACTCCTGCTCGATCTCGCCGGTCTCGAAGCGTGTCGGCTCCGCGATGCCCTCGTCGAAGAAGCTGTTGTAGAACGTGAAGGCCTCGTTCCAGGCCTCGGTGTCGAAGGTGAAGTTGCCGTCGTCATCGAGGATGTCGCCACCGGCCTGCCACGCGAGCGGAGCGATGTACTGCCACGAGTCGAAGCCGCCCGGGGGCAGTGAGACACCGGACTTGGCGCCCTGGCTCTGGAGCGCCTTGGCGAACTCCTTGTACTCGGCCCAGGTCGTGGGTGCCTCGACACCGGCGGCCTCGGCCATGTCGGTGCGGTAGTAGAGCACGCGGGTGTCGACGTACCACGGCACTCCGTAGGCGACGTCGTCCACGACCGCGGTGCCCCACGATCCTTCGAAGAAGTCGGAGGGCTCAACGAGGCCCTCGGGGGTGGGCTCGAGCGCGCCGGTCGCGGCGAACTCGCCGACCCAGGTGGTTCCGAGCATGGAGATGTCGGGGGTCTCTCCGCCAGCGATCGACGTCGCGATGCGGTCGTGCGCGGACTCCCACGGCACGGCGGTCACATTGACCGTGACATCCGGATTCTCGTCTTCGAACTTCGCGGCGAGCTGGTCGAGCACTTCGCCCTCGTTGCCCATGGCCCAGATCGTGATCTCGCCGGTTGCCGGCTCATTGTCGATCGCGCCTTTGCTTTCATTGGAGCCCGCTGGCCCGTCGGTGCGCCCACATCCCGTGAGCACGAGCGCCGCTGCTGCTGTGAGCGCGACGCCTGCTATCAATCGGTTCATTGCTGACCTCCATTGGTCTGTCGGTGAATGTCCCCCGAACGGGTGCCACCCTATCCGAAGAAACCTTGCATGCGATAGGTTTTAAGAATGACCACTCAGCCAACCCCCAGCCAGCGCGGAAGCTACGCCAAGGGCAAAGCGAGAAGGCAGGAGATCGTGGATGCCGCGCTCGCCGTCTTCGCCAAGAGCGGGTTCCACTCCGGCTCCCTGCGTGAGGTCGCGAAGCGCGTGGGCCTCACCACCGCCGGAGTCATGCACCACTTCGCCTCGAAAGAAGAGCTGTTCACCGAAGTATTACGACAGCGCGACGAGCGTGTGCGGGCGGCTGCCGGCGATGTCTCCTCCACGAGCCTCCTCGAGCAGACCCGCAAGGTCGTGGCCTACAACCAGTCAACCCGCGGGCTCACCTCGCTCTACACCGTGATCTCCGCGGAGGCGACCGACGACGAGCATCCCGCGCACCAGTATTTTGTCGACCGCTACACCTCCGGCCGCGCACTCGCCGAGGCCACTTTGCGCGACGCCCACGCCGCAGGGCGCCTGCGCGACGACATTGACATCGAACTCGCAGCGAGGCTGGTTCCCGCGGTAATGGACGGCCTGCAACAGCAGTGGCTGCTGGATGACACCTTCGACATGACCGCCGCGTTCGACGAGTTTCTGCGGGGTTACTTCCGGCCCTAGAGTCGGCGCCCGTGACCCGCGTTTCGCCTGATCTGCGGCGGATTCGCGGCTTTCGCGCGCAGAACTGGGCGAAACGACGGATGTGCTCGCGACCGACGGCGCGCGGCCTAGAGTTCAGGAATGGACTTCCCGACCCTCAGCCGCGCGCGCTTCGTCTCACTCACGACCTTTCGCAAGACCGGGGTCGCTGTATCCACTCCCGTGTGGATCGCGATGGACGGCGACGACCTGCTCGTGACCACCCCGAGTGGATCCGGCAAGCTCAAGCGCCTGCGCAACAACCCGAGCGTCGAGATGCGTCCGTGCAGCCGTATGGGCAAGGTCGACGATGACGCCCCTGTCGTCATCGGCACCGCGACGACCGAGCCCGAGACCCCCGCACTCGAAGCCATCTTCAAGAAGAAGTACGGCCTCGAGTACTGGTTGTTCCTGAAGATCGAGGCGCTGTTCTCGAAGGGCAACAAGGAGCGCACGATCATCCGCATCCACCGCGCCTAAGCTATCGCCGCGTCGGCGCCCGGTCGTAGGGTGGTGCCATGGTCGAGCGGGACATCCTCTTCTTCGAGACTGCCCAGGCGTGGGAGCAGTGGCTCGAGGCCCACTCGACGGTCTCGACCGGCATCGCGCTCAAGCTCGCGAAGAAGAGCAGCGGCATCGCGAGCCCGACCCATCCGGAGGCACTCGACGTCGCGCTCTGCTTCGGCTGGATCGACGGCGTGCGCAACACGTTCAACGACGACTTCTACCTGCAGACCTTCATGCCGCGCACCAAGCGCAGTACCTGGTCGCAGGTCAACCGCGGCAAGGTCGAGGCCCTGATCGCCGCCGGCCGCATGCGCGAGGGCGGGCAGTTCGAGATCGACCGCGCCAAAGCCGACGGGCGGTGGGATGCCGCGTACGCCTCCCAGAGCACCATCGAGGTGCCCGACGACCTGGCCGCGGCGTTGAGCGCGAGCCCCGCTGCATCCGCCATGTTCGCGAGATTGAGCAGCCAGAACCGGTTCGCCATTCTCTTTCGTGTGCACCAGCCCAAGCGCCCCGAGACCAGGGAACGCCGCATCGCGCAGTTCGTCGAGCAGCTGGCGCGCGGCGAGACCATCTACCCGCAGAAGCTCGACTAGCCCAGCACCCCTGCCAACTCGTGCTCGATCGCGGGCTTCGGGCGCGCGCCGACGATGGTCTTCACGAGCTCGCCGCCCACGAACAGTTTCATGGCCGGGATGGATGTCACGCGGTAGTCGAAGGCCACCTTCGGGTTGTCGTCGGCGTTGATCTTCACGATGGTGAGCTTGTCGGTGTTCTCCGCGGCGATCTGTTCGAGTATCGGGCTCACGGCACGGCACGGGCCGCACCACTCCGCCCAGAATTCGACGAGTACGGGGCCGGTCGCCTTCAGAACCGTCTCCTCGAATGTCGCATCGGTCACTGCCTGCATTGCTGTCTCCTTGCACTAAAGTGGGGAACGTCCCCGCTTACTGCACTATATGGGGACTGTCCCCGTTAAACAAGGAGCACCGTGTCACGCACTCTCCGCGCCGACGCCCAACGCAACTACGACGCAGTCGTCGACGCCGCACGCGACGCCTTCGCGAGCCGCGGTACCGCGGCATCCCTCGACGACATCGCCGAGCGCGCCGGGGTCGGCAACGCGACCCTCTACCGGCACTTTCCGACGCGCGACTCGCTCGTCGTCGAGGCTCTGCGGTTCCGCCTCGCCGAGCTCGACGCCGTCGCGCGCGAACTCGGCTCCCACCCGGAACCCGCGGTCGCCCTACGCGAGTGGTTTCTCGAGCTCGCCGATGCGCTGCGCGCCTGGCCCGGACTCCCCGACACCGTCGCCGCAGCGCTCGGCGACGAGAACTCCCCGCTGCGCATCGCCTGCCAGCCCCTGCAGCTGCGCACGCAGATGCTCCTGCTCAAAGCACAAGACGTGGATGCCGCCCGCCTCGGCCTCACCCCGGCAGAGGTCTTCGCGCTCATGTTGGCGCTCGCGTGGGCTGCCGAGCGCTTCGGCGACACCGACGCGGACCTCGAGCGCCGCGTCGACGTGGTGCTGGCGGGCGTGCTCGTTTAGTCCGACGGGGGTATGGAGGAGCCCCGGATCGGGCCGTCGACCCGAGGTCCCTCCAGTTCAAACGAGATGCGATGCACGTGCATCCTGCGCGCTTCGTGCGCCTCATCCCAAGCGTGAAAAACAATGGCGTCGCCGCCGTCCGGCGCGACTGTGAGCGAATTGTGCCCCGGCCCGATCAGGCCGTAGGCGCCAGTCGCGAGCAGCGGAGGTGTTCCCTCGGGAGCGTGTTCCCACGGGCCCAGCGGGGTGGGGGCCACCGCCCACGAGACCGCATAGCCGTCGCCGGTCCACGCGCCGCCCGAGTAGGTGAGCCAGTACCGGCCCTGGCGATGAATGACGGAGGGTCCCTCGAGCGTGTGCCAGTCAAGCGTCGTGCCGTACATCTCGCGGGATCGCTCGAAGATCTGCCAATCGGCGTTCGGTTCGAGCACGCTCATCGGCTCTCCAGCGGTCTGGGTCATGGATGCCAGTCGCACAACTGCGAGGTGGGTACCCGGCCGCTCGTGGTCAATGATGTCCCTCGCGAAGAAGAGGCACCACGACCCATCCGTGTCACGGAACGGGTGCGCGTCGATCGCAAAGGTCTCCCCCGGAGTGAGGTTGACGCCGGCATCGACGAATGGACCCAGAGGGTTGTCTGCGCGCGCCACTCTCACGTGGTGGCCGCTGATGCCATGCCCGACGGAGTAGTACAGCCACCAGGCATCCTCGGCTCGCACCACCTCGGGCGCCCAATACTCGTCGCCGAGGTCGGCGGACAGGCGAGGCATGACGGCACCGCGAGACTCCCAGGTCACCAGGTCGGTTGACACGAGGGCCTCGAACACTGCGGGGCCAGCGGCCGGCGGCCGACCTGTTCCGTAGGCGACGTAGCCTGTGTCATCAACCCGCACGACGTGTGGGTCGGCAAAGTACCCGTCGTACACCGGCCCACTCACGAAATCTCCCGGAACAAGGATGCGGCGCTGGTGCGTATGCGTTCGAGGGAGCCATCGTCCCGTTCGTCGAGGCGCACGAGACCCATGCGGCGAAGGAACGCTGTCTTACCGTCGGCCGGATCGCCGAGCGGAGCTGCAAAACCAATCTCGACACCGCCCTCGGCTGTTGTTCGCTCGATCACGAACTCCTCGACGTTCGAGCCACCGGCCGCCCACGACCAGTCCACGAAGTCCAAGAGCGGCCACCAGGTGTAGCCGCGGACATCATGACTTGTCGCAAGTTCGCGCACGATGGCGGCGGAATCTTTCAGCCAGCTCGTGCGCACCTCGTCGTCGCCCTCAATGCTCGTCTCAGTGATGACGATCGGGATTCCATATCGCGTGGCGAAAGCCTCGAGCGCCACCGCGAGACCCGTTGTCCAGTTGTCGTACGAGAGCTGCTCAACAGAGCCCTCGACAGTCGTGATCTTTCGCGGCGTGAGGTCGGGGTAGTAGTTGACTCCCATGATGTCCGGTGCGGCGGGGTGAGCAGCGAGCCACTCAAGGTCGTCGCGCTGCGCACCCTGCTCGAGTAACCAGCCCCACAATGGATGCGACGAGTCCACGCGCCCCAGAATGAGATCGGTCGGGAGCCATCCGATGTCCCGCACGAGAGCGGTGTGCTCGTCGAGCTCTGACTCGTCGGTGTGCACAATTGTCGATGCCTCGACGTGCACGATGACCGCGTCGGGGTTGACCTCGCGAATCGCGGACGTCGTGCGCACCATCCCCAAGGCCATCGGAACCGCGACGGCCACCCAGCCGGTCCAGCCCGTCAACCGCGGCGGCCACACTCCGCGAAGGCCGCAGAATGAGGCTGTCGTAACCGGCTCGTTAAGTGGCGTGAAGTGCGTGACTCGATCGCGATATCGCTCCGCGAACGCGCGCGCGAATTGCTCGATCGCCTCGGGATACGCGGGGTCGGCGAAGGAGCCAGGGAGCCAGCGAGGCGTGCCGTAGTGCACAAGATCGGCGACGATAGTCAGGCCCAGTTCGTCCACAGCAAACGCGAGTATCTCGTCGAGCGCGCCCCACTCGAACTGGCCCGGAGCGACGTGCACGACCGGCCAACTCACGCCGTAACGAAGAGCTGTCGCTCCCAGGTCACGAGCGAGGGTGAGGTCGTCGCGCCATGACACGGTGTGGCCGGTGAGCACGTGCTCGTCGAGAGGTGGGTCCGTGGCATCCACCGGGTAGACACAGGTGTCTTCGATGCCGAGCAGCCAGGTGAACGTGTCGCGCGCGAATGGCGAGCCGGCGGGGATCACTTGAGCCCCGTCGTAGCGATGCCGGCCACGAAGTACTTCTGCGCGAGGAAGAACGCGAGGGCGAGCGGCAGGAGCGAGATCGTCGCGCCGGCCAGAAGCACAGCGTGATCGGTGACATGCTGGCCGCCGAAGAGCGTGAGCCCCGCGGGGAGCGTGCGCATCTCGGTCGAACTCGTGACGATGAGCGGCCAGAGCAGGTCGTTCCACAGGTTCATGAAGTGCAGCACGGCGAGTGTTGCGAGTGCGGGCTTCGCGAGCGGAAGGATGATGCCCGAGTAGATCCGCCAATGACCCGCGCCGTCAATGCGCGCCGCCTCGTCGAGCTCTCTGGGGATGGAGACGAAGAACTGGCGCAGCATGAAGATGCCGAACGCGCTCGTCGCCCGCGGGATGATGAGCCCCTGGTAGGTGTCGAGCCAGCCGAAGTGGAAGAGCTCGATGAAGACCGGAATCAGCGTCACCTGGAACGGCACCATGAGCGTCGCGATGACAAGAACGAACAACACGTTCGCCCCGCGGAACGGAATGCGGGCGAGCGCGTAGGCGCACATCGAGTCGAACAACAGGCACAGCACGGTCGTCACTCCGGCGAAGATGAAGCTGTTGAGGAGGAGCCGGAGGAACGGAAGTTCCTCCCAGATGCTCGTGTAGCCGTCGAGAGTCCACTCGGTGGGAAGAAGGCTCTCTGGGGCCGCGAAGAGATCGGCTTCACTGCGGAAGGATCCGGCGACCATCCAGATGAACGGAATGAGGGCTGCCGCGATTCCGATCGCGAGGAGCACCCACTTGAACGAGAGGCGGAGGCTAGTCAACATCGCGGTACCTGAACAATCTGAGCTGAAGTGCGGAAAGCACCATGATGATGACGAACAGCACCCACGCGATCGCTGATGCGTAGCCGATGTCGAAGTTGGTGAATCCCTCGCGGAACATCATCGTGACGAGCGTGTCGGTCGCGAAAAGCGGGCCACCGTTGGTCATGACGTAGACGAGGTCGAAGACCTGAAGTGAGTTGATCGTCAGGATCATCGTGACGAAGAGCAGGGTCGGGCGAATGCTCGGAAGCGTGACGTGCCAGTTGAGCTGGCGTGCGTTCGCACCGTCGAGACGAGCTGCCTCGTAGAGACTGTCGGGAACACCCTTGATACCCGCGAGCAGGATGACCATCGCGTAGCCGACGTTCTTCCAGACGCTCACGAAGATGACGGTCGGGAGGGCGAGGTTGGGATCCTGCAGCCACGCGACGGGATCCCCGCCGAAGAGCTGGATGACGCCGCCGACGAAGCCGATCCGAGGGTCGAGCAGGAACCTCCAGACGAGACCGATCGTGGCGAGCGCGACGATCGTCGGGAAGAAGAAGACCGACCGCACGATGCGGTTGAGCAGGGTCTCGCGAACAAGGGCGGTTGCCGCCCAGTATCCGAGGCCGATCTGCAAGACAACGCTGATGACACTGAACAGAAGAGTGATGCGCAGGGCGTTCCAGAACAGCTCGTCAGCGAAGAGCTCCTCGTAGTTGCCGAGGCCGACCCACTCCTGAACGTCCGCGCCAATGCGCCAGTTGTGCAGGCTGTACCAGAACGACTGGGTGATCGGGTAAACGATGAAGACGAGGAGGATCAGGATGCTCGGGAAAGCGAACAGCCAGGCTGGCTGCCAGCGGAATCGGCGGCGCTGGGTGGGGCCTCCCCGGCCGCCGGGGCGTACTGCCCCGACGGCCGGAGAGATTGGGGAGCTTGTCACTAGCCTTCGCACCCCGTGATCGCGTTGATCTTGTCGCCGGCCGCGGCTGCAGCTTTCGCCACATCCGTGCCTCGAGTGATCTCGCCGATGAAGGGCACGTAGGCCTCGGTGTCGACCTGCGTCGCACCCGTCACGCCCGGTAGGTAGAGACGCGCGCTCGGAAGCGCTGCGGCAAACGCGGCGACAACTTCGTTGGCTCCGAGCTCCGGGTCCTCGGCGAGGTCAGTGCGCACGGGCGGGAAGCCACTCGCGAGAGCGAACTGACGCTGTGCATCAGCACCGGTCCACCACTCGAGGAACTCCTGGGCCTCGGCGGGGTGGTCGGTGCCAGCGGAGATCGCGAGAGGCACTGTCGAACCAAGGGTCACGGGGCCATTGACTCCGGTCGGCACGGATGCGACACCGAAGTCGATTCCTGCCTCGGCGTAGCCCGCAGCGGCCCACGGGCCGTTGAGCTGCATTGCGGCTTTGCCCGCGCTGAACAGCGAGTCGGACTCCGCGCCGGTCAGCCCGACCGGAGCCGCACCGCTCTCGACGAGTTCGACCCAGCTCTCGAGCCCCGCGACGTTCTCCGCGCTATCGAGCACTGAGCAACCCTTCGCGTCGACGATGTCACCACCGTCGAGCCACTGGAGGATCGGCCACATCTGGATCGTCTCGTGATCGGCAATCGAGAGACCGACGGCGCCACCACCCGTAAGGGCTGCCGCGTCTGCCTTGAACTCTTCGACCGTGGCCGGCGGAGCGTCGATTCCCGCTGCCTCGAACAGGGTCTTGTTGTAATAGAGCTGAAGCGTGGCGATGTTGGCGGGCACCGCGTACAGCGATCCATCAACGGTGAAGGCTTCGATGGCCGCGGGTGCGAGCTTGCTCGTGTCGCCGACGTCGTCGAGTGCGAGCAGCGACTTGGTGTCGAGGTACTTCGCGACGATGTTGGGGTCGAAGTTCGGCGTTGCGAGGTCAGGACCCTGGCCGGTCGCCCACGCGGATGGCAGCTTCTGGGCGATGGTGTCCCACGGCTGCACCTCCATCGTGACCTGGATGTCGTCGTGGGTCTCGTTGAAGGTCTCGATCAGACCCTCGTAGGCGCCACGGTCTCCACCGGTGAATCCGGTCCACAGGGTGAGTTCGACAGGGCCGTTGTTGTCAGGAGTGGCTGCGCCACACCCGCTTAGAGCGATAGCGACGACTGATGCCGCAGCGATCGCTGATGCGATTTTTCTCATAAGAAAGCTCTCCTTTGGGCTGTATGAGATGGTGCTTTTCAGGGGGTGGTGAGAGACGGCCCTCTCGGTGTTGCGCCTAGCAGCCGCACGATTCCCGGGCCACGAGTTCGACCGGCAGGGTGACGTGTGCGTCATCCCCATTGATTCGAACCCCGGACACGACATCGAACAGTCGCTCGGTTGCGAGCCGTGCCATGCGTTCCGCAGGCACGTGCATTGTGCTGATCGCCGGGCTCGTGACTCGGCTGAGGCCGAAGTCGTCGAATCCGATGATCGAAATCTGGGATGGCACGGCGAACCCGCGCTGGCCAAGGCGCACCATTGCGCCAAAGGCCATCTCGTCGTTCGCCGCGAAGACGGCGTCAACGCCATCCAGGCTGTCGGCCGCGCGCGTGCCCGACTCCTCGCTGTAGTCGCCGACCACAACACGGCCATCGACGCCGTGAGCCTCGACCGCCTGGAGGAATCCGTCGCGTCGGTCGATTGCGCTCTGGTGGTCGAGTGGCCCGCTGATGTGCGCCAGGGAACGGCGACCGTGCACGGTGATGAGGTGGGCTGTGGCCTCGAAAGCGGCAGCGTGGTCATCGACCCCGATGCTGACGGCTTCGGGAAGGTAGGGAAAATTGCCGAGGAGCACCACCGGGAGTCCGCTCGCTACGAGTCGCTCGATGTTGTCGTCAGTCACCGACGCACTCGTCACGATCGCTCCATCGACTGATCCGGAACGCATGACCCGCTCGTACGCCACCATCCCGTGTGACTCATCGGGGTTGGTCGAGATGATGACCTGCGCATCCTTTTCGTTTGCCACCTCTGTAACACCGGTGAGAACGTGCATGAAGTAGGTGTGGCCGAAGACGTGCTGGCTTGTGTTCGGCACGATGAGTGCGACCGCATCCGCCTTGCGAGCACGCAGTGCCCGACCGGCGGAGTTCGCAACGTAGCCGAGCTCGTCCGCGACAGCGCGCACCCGAGCCTTGGCCTCGGCTCCGATGCGCGGATGGTCGAGGAGCGCCATTGAGACAGCGCTGACCGAGAGGCCCACTTCGTCGGCGATGTCACGGAGCGTGACGCCGGATCGGGTCGTCGTGCGTGCCATCGCGTGCTCCTTCGCCGAATCGTGCGGCTCGGGAGCCGCGGTGCTCAAACGTTCCAGCATCGGCCGCTGCGCGGGTTGCTGTAACGATAAAGCAGACGATACAACCATCCTCGTCGGGATGTCAACACCGGGCTAGCGCGGCAACAGCTCCGCGATCGCCCGCACCCCGAGCTCGACCTCTTCGAACGACGTCGAGAGCGGCGAGAGTCCGAGACGGATTCCGGTGGGACGCCGGAAGTCGGGGATCACGCCGCGCTCCCATAGCTGCGGCATCATCGCCTCGAACGACGGGTGGTCGAGGGTCACGTGTCCGCCCCTACTCTCCGAAGAGCGCGGAGTCGACACCGTGACGGACGGCAGCAACTCATCCGCAAGCTCGATGGCATACGAGGTGAGGGCCACCGATTTGGCGCGGATGGCATCGATTCCAGCCTCCTCCACGAGCGCGATCATGTCCTCCATCGCGAGCATGCCGATGACGGGCGGGGTTCCGCTGAGCACGCGGCGGATGCCGGGGGCCGGCTCATAGCCCTGGCCCATCTCGAACGGGGTCGCACTGCCGAGCCAGCCCTGGATCGGCTGGCGAAAATCTTCGAGATGCCGGGAGGCAACGTACGCGAACGCCGGGCTCCCCGGTCCACCGTTGAGGTACTTGTAGGTGCAGCCGACGGCGAGGTCGACGCCCCAGTCATCCAGCTCGGTGGGAACGACCCCGGCGGAGTGGCAGAGATCCCACAGAGCGAGCGCACCGACCTCGTGCACTGCGGCTGTAATCGCCGGCACGTCCGCGAGGAATCCCGACCGGTACGCGACGTGGCTGAGCACCACGACGGCGGTCTGTTCGGACAGGGGAAGCAGGTCGAGCGCCACGTCGCCCGCCTCGATCCAGCGAATGGTGAGGCCGCGCTCGGCTGCTATCCCCTCCACCACATACCTGTCGGTCGGAAAGTTATCCCGATCGATGACGATCTCGGTGCGGCCGGGTCGCAGGTCTGCGGCAGCGCGAATGAGCTTGTAGAGCAGCACCGTCGTCGAGTCGCCGATAGTGGTCTGGCCCTCGGCGGCATCGAGCGCCACGCGACCGAGGCGGTCGCCGATCTGCTGGGCTCGCGACATCCATCCGCTGTCCCAGCCCCGAATGAGTTGGTAACCCCACTGCTCAGTTACAAACGTGGCGATGCGGCCGGGCGTGACGGCGAGCGGACGACCGAGCGAGTTGCCGTCGAGGTAGGCCGCGACATCCGGCGACTGAATAAACAGATCGCGGTAGCGAGCGAGCGGGTCAGAAGCGTCGAGGGCGTTCACGCTGCAACACTATCCAGATGGATGTCACGATACGCCGGGCGACGCACTCCGACGCCGACGCCGTCACTCGCGTCTTTCGTGAGTCCCGATTTGCCGCCCGCGGACTCGTGCCGCCGAGCAGTCACACCCTGCGCGAAGACGAGTGGTTCGTGAGCGAGGTGCTGTTGCGGCAGCGCGAGACCTGGGTCGCTGTCGCTGCCAACAACGATGTGCTCGCGATGATGACTCTCGACGGCGACTGGCTCGACCAGCTCTACGTCTACTCCACCCTGAGGAGCTCGGGGCTCGGGTCGAAGCTCGTCGAGGTGGCGAAGCGCGAGCGCCCCAACGGCCTGCAGCTCTGGACCTTTCGCACCAACACTCCCGCACAGCGCTTCTACGAGAAGCACGGATTCACGCCCGTCGAGGAGACCGACGGAACACGCAACGAGGACCGCGCGCCCGATATCCGGTACGTGTGGAAGCGCGACGAGAACCTCCCGCCGGTCATCACCGTCGAGACGGCTCGCCGCCTCGCGGGCGACCTGCTCGACCACGACCTCGACCTCGTCTGGAACCAGGAGTGGCTCGAAACCGCAGACGCCTGGGCCATCGTCGTCAACTCGCAGCGGTACTACATGACGCGGCTCGACCGTCACCGCCTGGTGCCGCCGCGATTCGTCGTAGTGCCGAAGAACGGCTCAGCGCCATCCATCGCCACTGAGGTCACCGGCGACGTGATCGGGCGAGGCGATCTCGATGACGTCGTGCGCTTTCCGCGTGTGCCCGACCGGCTGCTGTTCTACTCCCAGCCGGCCTCGGTGTGGCGCGAGTGGCTGCCCCAGTTGCGCTACTTCCGCCTCGAGGTCGTTCGACCACGCGACGACGGTCGTGACCAGTTCGTCGCGCGATTTCTCTGCAATGACGAGGTGGATGCCGCGGCTCGCCTCGCACAGTTCGGAGTGCAGACCCGCCCGAGCGAAGGGGGTCTCGAGTTTCTGAACCCCGCCTACCCGGGCGTGGTGAGCCGGTTCGCGGCTCCCACGATCGACGGCATCCGGGTCGAGCTCGGAATCGGGGCGCCCCACACGTGGACCCCCGGCCGACGCACGATCATCCTGAGCTTCTCGCTGCGCGAGGCTGGCGACCAGTTTCGACTCACCGAGGCCGACCTCGCCAACGCGCTGCATCTCGAGAAACGGTTCGACGACCTGGGCTGGCAGAACGATCTCGACCCGACTATCCGAGCCGAGCACGTCATCACTCGAGAGCACTACCCCGACCTCTTCGGCTAGGTACCCATGCCTCCCAGTGTTCTTGCAGACAAAAGCTCGGTACTCTCAGCGCGTGGACTTCGCTCTCGAACTGACCCCTGACCTCATCGTCGCCTTTCTCACGCTCTTCGTTCTGGAGATCGTGCTCGGCGTCGACAACGTGATCTTCATCTCGATCCTGGCCTCCAAACTGCCGGTCGAGCAGCAGGCGAAGGCACGCAACCTCGGCCTCACGCTCGCGATGCTCATTCGCATCGGACTGCTGTTCTTCGCGTCGTGGATCATCTCGCTCACCAACGACCTCTTCGAGGTGGCGGGCATGGGCTTCTCGGGTCGCGACCTCATCCTCATCGCGGGTGGAGCGTTCCTCGTCTACAAGGCCGTGCACGAGATCCACGAGAAGCTCGAGGGTGCTGAGTCGCACGGCGACGGCGGCAACGGCAAGGCCGTCACCTTCGGTGCGATCATCGCGCAGATCCTCCTGCTCGACATCGTCTTCTCGTTTGACTCCGTCATCACCGCGGTCGGCATGGTCGACAACCTGCTCGTCATCATCGTCGCCGTCGTGCTGTCGTTCGGCGTCATGCTCTTCTCGTCGAAGTTCATCTTCGCGTTCGTGAACAAGCACCCCACGGTGAAGATGCTCGCCCTGGCCTTTCTCGTGCTCATCGGTGTCACCCTCATCGCCGACGGCTTCGAGGTGCACATCGACAAGGCGCTCATCTACGTGCCCATCGCGTTCGCGATCATCGTCGAGGCGCTCAACCTCACCTACAAGGCTCGCCAGGAGAAGCGCAAGGGCGTGCACGTTGACCCGGTCAAGCTCCGCAATGCGTACACGAAGGCGGATGACACGGATGCCGTTGCAGCCGCCACGACGAAGGGCGCGACATCCGTCGGCCTCTCTCGCAAGCCGGTGTCGGGCAGCAAGTAAGTTCAGCGTGGCTCGGTTGAGTTGGACCGGGCCCCAGCAGGGCTCGGGCTCGGCTGAGCCCGACAAACCCCTTCGGGTGCAGAAATTGTCGGAATGACGGCGTGAGGTCGCACTTTGCGCACCCGCACACACCCTCACACGTGAAAATGCGGCCGCACCGGCGTCGGGGGGGGTGTACCGGTTGCGACCGCATTCTCGGGAGGGGAGCTACGGGGTGAGCTCCAGAAGTACTGCTTCGAGCTGGTCGACCGCGAAATCGAGGTCCTCGGCAGAGGCGACGATCGGCGGTGCGAACCTGATGGTGGAGCCGTGGGTGTCTTTAACGAGCACACCGCGCTCCATGAGGAGCTCGCAGACCTGGCGGCCCGAGGCGAGCGCGGGATCGATGTCGACGCCAGCCCAGAGTCCCGCGCCGCGCACCTCCACGACGCCGTGGCCGATGAGTCGGCGCAGCCCGGCCTGCAGGCGGTCGCCCATCAACCGGGCGCGCTCCTGCATCTCGCCGGTCGCAAGCAGTTCGACAACGGCACGTCCGACGGCCGCGGCCAGCGGGTTGCCGCCGAAGGTCGAGCCGTGCTCGCCGGCACGCAGCACCCCGAGGATGTCCGCGTTACCGACGACGGCGCTCACCGGAACGATTCCGCCGCCGAGCGCCTTGCCGAGCAGGTAGAGGTCGGGAACGACACCGGCGTTGTCGCACTGAAAAGTCGCACCCGTGCGGCCGAGGCCCGACTGGATCTCGTCGGCGATGAACAGGATGTTGTGCTTCGTCGCGAGCTCGCGAACCGCGGGCAGGTACTCCGCGGGGGGAACCACGATTCCGGCCTCACCCTGGATCGGCTCAACCAGCACCGCGACAGTGTCGTCGGTGATGGCAGCCTCGAGCGCTGCGGCATCCCCGTAGGCGACGCTCACGAAGCCGGGCGTGAACGGACCGAAGTCTGCGCGCGCCTGCTCGTCGTTCGAGAAGCTGATGATCGTGGTCGTGCGGCCGTGGAAGTTGCCGTCCATGACGATGATCTGCGCGCGGTCGGGCGTGACGCCCTTGACCCGGTATCCCCAGGCGCGGGCGACCTTGATCGCCGACTCGACGGCCTCCGCGCCCGTGTTCATCGGGAGCACCATGTCTTTGCCTGCGAGCTTCGCGAGCGCCTCAACGAACGGGCCAAGCTGGTCGTTGTGAAAGGCGCGGCTCGTGAGGGTGATGCGGTCGAGCTGCGCCTTCGCTGCAGCAATGAGCGCTGGATGCGAGTGGCCGAAGTTCACCGCGGAATACGCCGCGAGGCAGTCCAGGTAACGTCGCCCCTCGACGTCGGTCACCCAGGCGCCGTCGCCGCGATCGACAACGACCTCCAGGGGGTGGTAGTTGTGGGCAGCGTAAGTCTCGACCTGGTCGATGGCCTTCGCGGTGGCCTCGCCGGTCGCCCTCGCGGTGGCCTCGCCGGTCGCCTTCGCGGTGGCCTCTCCGGTCGCCCTCGCGGTGGCCTCGCCGGTCGCTGAGGTTCTCGAAGTGACGCCGCTCACGACCGCAGCTCCAGCGTGCAGCACTTGACTCCGCCGCCGCCGAGCAGCAACTCGCTGAGGTCGACACCGATGGGGTTGTAGCCGCGCTCGCGCAGCTGGCGCTCGAAGTCCTTCGCGCGGGAGGCGATCACGACGTTGTAGCCGTCGGAGTAGGAGTTGAGTCCGAGAACCGCGGCGTCCTCCTCGGTGGCGAGGATCGCGTCGGGAAACAGCGCGCGCAACTTCGTGAGCGACTCCTCGTCGAAGGCGCTTTCGAGGTACGCGATGTTCGTGTCATCCAGCACGGCGATCGCTGTGTCGAGGTGGTAGAAACTCGGGTTGACGAGCTTCAGCGTGACGACCTCGCGGTTGTAGATCTCGGCGATCTCCTCGTGGCTGTTCGACGCGCTGCGGAAGCCGGTGCCGGCAAGGATGCGATCGCCGACAAGGAGGAAGTCGCCCTCGCCCTCGTTGATGTTCTTCGGATCGCGCACGTCGAAACCGTTCGCGGCGAACCACTCCATGTAGGCGGGGCCCTCCGGCTGGCGCTCGGGGTGGGTGAAACTCGCACCGTAGGCGATGTTGTCGATGACAAAACCGCCGTTGGCCGCGTAGACCATGTCGGGCAGGCCGTCGATCGGGTCGACGAGTTTCACGTCGAAGCCGAGGTCGATGTAGGTGTCGTACAGGGTCGTCCACTGCTGGACGGCGAGGGAGGTGTCGGTGGGGAGGGCGGGGTCCATCCACGGGTTGATGCGGTACACGACTGTGAAGAAGTCGGGGCGGCACATGAGCACGGTGCGCTTCGTCGCGGTGCGGGCGGGCACGGTTGCGGAGGTGTCGGTGAGGGTCATGCATCCATGGTCACACGCACCATTGCTCAATGTCTCGGCGTAGTGCGCACCGAATCGGCGTTGAGTGTTACCTCCACGCAATAAACCACCGCTAGTGTGTGCGCATGGACAGCCTCGACTACGGCATCATCGACAGACTCCGCGTCAACGCACGCGCCGGATACGGCGACATCGGCGAGGTCATCGGACTCTCCGCGTCCGCGGTCAAGCGCCGCGTCGACCGCCTGGTGGCCGACGGAGTGATCCGCGGGTTCACGATCCAGGTCGACCCCGCCGTCGACGGCCTCGCCACCGAGGCCTACGTCGAGCTGTTCTGCCGGGGCACCGTGGCACCCGATGAGCTGCGGCGCATCCTCTCCGGGATTCCGGATGTCGTGGACGCCGGCACCGTCACCGGCTCGGCCGACGCCATCGTGCACATGCGCTCGCGCGATATCCCTTCGCTCGAGATCGCGCTCGAGCGCGTGCGGGTCGCGCCCAACGTGGACCACACCCGCAGCGCCATCGTGCTGTCGCGGCTGATTCATCGGACGCACGACTAGAAACCTGGCTCCGCTCGGGAGCCGTGCGCTCGGGGGCCCGGCATCGCCGAGCGCCGACCGCCGACCTCCGACCGCCTAGCGCCGAGTCGTAGCGCGTCGCCGTTCATAACTCCTGCAGCGCGCACCCGTCGCGTGCCTGCGTCGGCGTGTTCGCGGGCGGCCGCCAGCGTTCTGCAGGAGTTGTGAACGCGGGTTCACGCTCTCCACGCACGCGCCGCCCCAAATTCCTTGCCTCCCGCGTTATGTATTGCTACATTGGTACAAACAACGAACAAAGGAGACAGCATGACCCCCACACTGTGGTTCATCGCCGGGGCACTCGCCCTCGTCCTGATCGTCGCCGTGATCGTCATCCTCGTCACGGGAGCTGGCAGCGTGCGCAGCCTCGGCCGCGCCGTCGGGCTCGGCGTTCCCGAACACCTCGAGGCCAGGCTCGCATCGCGCATCCGCGGCAGCCGCCTCGCCTTCGCTCTCGGCTCAGCCGCCGGGCTTGTCATCACGACGACCGTCCTCGTACTCAACGGAGCCCCGTCGAACGACGAGAACCCCGCACTCATCTGGCTGCTCGTTGGTGGGGTGGTCGCGGGTGGTTCCCTCGCCTCCGCGATCTACGCGCTGACGGCGAAGCCCGTGCTCCCCGAGGGCGAGCGCGTGGCCCGCTCGGGCGCCGTCAGCCTCAACGACTACCTCGACCCGGTGGACCTGATCGGTGCACGGGTCGCCGTCGGCGCCGGCATCCTCGCGCTCGGTGTCGCCCTCTGGCTGGCACCCGCTGCGGTGTCTCCCGCCGCCATTCTCATCGTCGTGCTCGCCGCCGTGTCACTCGTGTTCTTCGAGATCGCGATTCGTCGCATCCTTGACCGTCCACAGCCGGCCGGCAGCACGTCAGAACTCGCATGGGATGACGCCCTGCGCGGCCTCTCGATGCGCAACATCGCCAGCGCCCCGATGAGTTTCGGGGTGTGGGGCGGACTCGCGGTGCTGCTCAACGTCTGGATCGACGGCGCCTTCCCCCTCGCCTCAGGCTTTGCTGGCGGCGCTGCCCTCGTGCTGTTCCTTGCAACGTTTGCGGCGGCGGCGTGGAGCATCGCGACGAAGCCGCCGCAGCGCTACCTGCGTCGCCTGTGGCCGGACGTCGCAGCCGCTGGCTCCGTCGCCAAGGCCAACTGATGCTCACGATCGACGCCCGGTCGGCGACCCCGCCCTTCGAGCAGCTCCGCGTGCAGTTCATGGACCAGGTGCGGTCGGGCGAGCTGGCTGCCGGAACCCGACTTCCCACCGTCCGACGCCTCGCCGAAGACCTCGGGCTCGCCCCCAACACCGTCGCGCGGGCCTACCGCGAGCTCGAGTCCGACGGGTTCATCGAGACGCGCGGACGCAACGGCTCCTTCGTGAGCGCCCAGGGCGACGTGGCCGAACAGCAGGGACAGCTCGCGGCACGTGCTTTCGCCGACCGGATGCGCGCTCTGGGTGTGAGCCCGGATGCAGCGCTGGCGTGGGTGACCAAGGCGCTCGCGGGTTGATCAGGAGCACGCTGGTTGAGTAGCACGTCCGCTTCGCGCACGTGCTACTCAACCAGCGTGAGATCGCCAGCGCGGGCGCGTCAGTGCCCGGTCGTCTCGGGGTCGACACCGGCCCCGGGCTGCGCGAGGGCCGCGATGGCGGCGAGCTGTGTGGCATCCAGTTCGAAATCGAAGACCGCGAGATTCTCGGCGAGGCGCGAGGCGTTGCGCGACTTCGGGATCGCGACGAGCCCCTGCTGCACGTGCCAGCGCAGCACAACCTGGCCGGGCGTCTTGCCGAGGTCGTCTGCCAGCCTACGGATGACCGGCGAGTCGAGAACGTCCGCGCCCTCGCCGCCGATGGGGCTCCATGACTCGGTGACGGTTCCGTGCGACTGGTTGGCCGCGCGCTCGACAGTGCGCGTCACGAACGGGTTGAGCTGGATCTGGTTCACGGCAGGAACGACGCCCGTCTCCGCCTTGAGCCGATCGAGGTGTGCGGGAAGAAAGTTGGACACGCCGATCGAGCGGGCCAGCCCGCGCTCCCGCAGGTCGATGAAGGTGCGCCAGGTCGAGACGTACTCCCCTCGGGACGGCAGCGGCCAGTGGATGAGCAGCAGGTCGACGTAGTCGAGCTTCAGTCGGCTGAGCGAGCCCTCGAGACCGGCGATCGCACGATCGAAGCCCTGGTACTCGCCGTCGAGCTTGGTCGTGATAAAGAGCTCGTCGCGCGGCAGGCCGGTCGCCGCGATGCCCGCACCCACCCCGCTCTCGTTGCCGTACTTCGCCGCGGTGTCGATGTGACGGTAGCCGAGGCCCGCCGCCGTCTCGATGACCGAGGCTACCTCGGCGTCGTCGAGCGGCCAGGTGCCCAACCCAATCTGGGGAATGGATGCACCGTCGTTGAGCGTTAGCGAGGGGACTGTCATCCATCCACCGTAATCCTGCGTCACAGCCGAGCGCACACCACCGACCCGACCTAGGGTCGAACCACAGCCACAAGCAAAAGGATCCACCGTGAAAAACGTGAAAACACGCATCGCCCTCATCAGCCTCGTCGCCGCAACCGCGCTCGCCCTCTCGGCCTGCGCCCCCGCAGAGCCCGACCTCACCCCGTCGGGCGGCAACCCCGCAGCCGGCGCGGACACGAGCCTCGCCGACGTGCAAGCCGCGGGCAAGCTCGTCATCGGCACCGAGGGCACCTACAAGCCCTTCACCTTTCACGAGGACGGCACCGGGGACATCACGGGATACGACGTGGAGATCATCCAGGCCGTCGCTGAGAAGCTCGGCGTTGAGGCTGAGTTCGCCGAGACGCAGTGGGACGCCATCTTCGCCGGCCTCGACGCCGGTCGTTTCGACCTCATCGCCAACCAGGTCTCGATCACCGAGGAGCGCCTCGCCAAGTACGACTTCTCGGAGCCGTACACGGTGAGCCCAGGCGTCGTCATCGTCGCAGCCGGCAACACCGACATCGCGTCGCTCGCGGACCTCGAGGGCAAGACGACGGCGCAGTCGCTCTCGAGCAACTGGTACACACTCGCCGAAGACAGCGGCGCGAAGGTCGAAGCCGTCGAGGGCTGGGCCCAGGCGATCGCACTGCTCGAGCAGGGCCGCATCGACGCAACGCTCAACGACAAGCTCACCTTTCTCGACTACGTGACGAGCAAGCCGGATGCCGCGGCCAAGCTCAAGGTCGCAGCCGAGACCGACGACCCCTCGACGAACGCGTTCGTGGTGGCCAAGGGTTCGACGACCCTCGTGGACGCGATCAACGAGGCACTTGAGGAGCTCCGCGCCGACGGTACCCTCGCTGAAATCAGCGAGAAGTACTTCGGCGAAGACGTGTCACAGTAATACCCATGGAGACGCCCTGGGACCTTCTGCTGCGCTCGCTGTGGCCGTTGGTCTCAGGGGCTCTCGTCGGCACGATTCCGCTCGCGCTTGCGAGCTTCGTGCTCGGCCTTCTCATCGCACTCGGCATCGCGCTCATGCGACTGTCGAGGGTTCGCGTGGTCTCCGCGATCGCCCGGGTCTACATCTCGATCATCCGCGGTACTCCCCTGCTCGTGCAGTTGTTCGTGATCTTCTACGGCCTGCCGTCGCTCGGCATCAAGATCGACCCGTGGCCGAGCGCGATCATCGCGTTCGCGCTCAACGTCGGCGGCTACGCTGCGGAGGTCATTCGGGCCGCGATCCTGAGCGTTCCCAAGGGGCAGTGGGAGGCGGGCCACACGATCGGCATGTCTCGTGCACAGACGCTGCGCCGCATCATCCTTCCCCAGGCTGCTCGGGTGTCGGTGCCGCCGCTCTCGAACACCTTCATCAGCCTCGTGAAAGACACCTCGCTCGCGTCGCTCATTCTCGTCACCGAGCTGTTTCGGCAGGCGGAGAAGATCGCGACCTTCACGAGTGAGTTCATGATCCTGTACCTCGAGGCCGCGCTCGTCTACTGGGTCGTCTGCCTGTTCCTGTCGAGCGGCCAGAACGTTATCGAGAAGAGACTGGACCGCTATGTCGCCCACTAGAGCAACCGGCGCCGAACCGGTACTCACCCTCACCGGCCTCGAGAAGTCGTTCGGCGACAACCACGTGCTGCGCGGTATCGACTTCACAGTGCGCACGGGCGAGGTCATCGCGCTCATCGGGCCCTCGGGCTCCGGCAAGACGACGGTGCTGCGCTCGCTCAACGGACTCGAGATCCCCGACGGGGGCACCGCGGTCTTCGGCACCGGGCTTGAGCTCGACTTCTCGAAAGCCACGAGCAAGAAAGACATCTTCGCGCTGCGCGACAACTCGGCGATGGTCTTTCAGCACTTCAACCTGTTTCCGCATAAGACGGTTCTCGAGAACGTCATCGAGGGGCCGGTGCAGGTGCAAAAACGATCAGTGGCGGATGCAACGGCCGACGCCGAGCGCCTGCTCGACCGCGTCGGACTTCTCGCGAAGAGGGACGCCTACCCGTTCGAGCTCTCCGGTGGCCAGCAGCAGCGCGTCGGGATCGTGCGCGCCCTCGCCATCCGGCCCGCGCTCCTGCTCTTCGACGAGCCGACCTCCGCGCTCGACCCTGAACTGGTGGGCGAGGTGCTGTCGCTGATCCGCGAGCTCGCGAACGAGGGCTGGACCATGGTGATCGTGACGCACGAACTCGCCTTCGCGCGGCAGGTGGCGAGCGAGGTCGTCTTCATGGATGGCGGCGTGGTCGTCGAGCGCGGTGCGCCGGAACAGATTCTGGTGAACCCGCGCGAAGAGCGCACGAAACAGTTTCTGCACCGGATTCTGAACCCGCTGGACTAGCGCCCGGTCATTGAGGCTCTCGAAATGCCCACGGACGAACCCGCGCTTCGAGAGCCTCAGCGAGCGACGAGAGCCCGGTCATTGAGGCTCTCGAAATGCCGGCCGACGACTACCGCGCTTCGAGAGCCTCAGCGACCGAAGAGCTAGACCCTGAGCGCCAGCATCGCCGGGTCGGGGTTGCCGAACCGGTGCCCGGTGATCGTGACGGCCTGCTCGTGCAGGAACGGGAGCAGCTCGATGCGTCCGGCTGTGGTGACGGCGCCCGCGTAGACGGCGATGTCGGGGCTTCCGCGCAGGGCCTCAGCCAGCGACGAGGCTGAGCCACCGATCAACCGCACGCGGTGGGTGGCGATGGCGCCGGCCGCGACACGGTCGAGCCAGGTGGCATCCGTCTCGACCGTCAGCTCAGCGACCACGACGGGCCCGAACTGGCGGTTGAACAGTTCGACGAGGGTGGCCGGGAGTGGCAGCGCCGAGCTCACCGTGATCGGGGCCGCGGCCCGAGCGGCAGCGGCGATGACGCGGATGAGGGCGCCGAGCGGCTCCCCCTCCGCGAGACGGATCGCGACCGGAACCGGGCGGTACCGCAGCACGTTGCGCTCCACGCCGAGGCCGGAGACGTCGGCCGTCGCGAACACGCCCTGCCAGGCTTCCTCGTCGCTCACGGCCGAGCGACGCACGAAGTCGAACTCGTCGAAATCGATGCCGCTCTGTGCGTTTTTGACGATCGTGGCGACCTCCCGGCCGAGGCCGTCGACGCGCAGGTCGTCGCTCTGCTCCTCGGCGATGGGTTCCCAGCTGCCGAGGGTGAGGAGGTAGTTGGGTCCGCCGGCTTTCGCGCCGGGCCCGACGGTCGAGCGCTTCCAGCCGCCGAACGGCTGGCGCTGCACGATGGCTCCCGTGATTCCGCGGTTGACGTAGAGGTTGCCCGCCTCGACGTTCTCGAGCCAGGTGGTGACTTCGTCTGCATCGAGCGAGTGGATGCCGGCGGTGAGGCCGTACGCCGAAGCGTTCTGCAGCTCGATGGCCTCCTCGAGGGTGGCTGCGGTCATGACGCCCAACACCGGACCGAAGTACTCGGTCAGGTGAAAGTCGCTGCCCGCGACGACGCCTTCGCGCACGCCCGGCGTCCACAGCCGGTTGCCCGTGGGGGTGTCGCTCGACGAGTCGAGCAGTCGCGGACGCACGACCCAGCTCTCGCCCTCGGCAAGGGTCGTGAGTGCGCGGAGGAGCTTGCCGCCCGCCGGCTCGATGATCGGCCCCATCTGGGTGAGCGGGTTCTGGGGCACCCCGACGCGCAGGGTCTCGACCGAGTCGATGAGCTGGCGACGGAAGCGCTCGGACTGCGCCACCGATCCAACGAGGATCACGAGCGACGCGGCGGAGCACTTCTGGCCGGCGTGACCGAAGGCGCTCTTGACGACATCCGCGGCCGCGAGGTCGAGATCCGCGGAGGGGGTGACGATGATGGCGTTCTTGCCGCTCGTCTCGGCGAGCAGCGGCAGGTCGGCACGCCAACTGCGGAACAGCTCGGCCGTCTCGTATCCACCGGTCAGAATCACGCGGTCGACGGCGGGGTGCGACACGAGTTCGCGCCCGAGCTCGCCCTCGTCGATGTCGACGAGGGTGAGCAGGTCGCGCGGGATGCCGGCCTCCCACAGTGCCTCGACCATGACCGCGGCGCTGCGCCGGGCCTGCGGCGCGGGCTTGATGATGACGCCAGAGCCTGAGGCGAGCGCGGCGAGTACCGAGCCGGCCGGGATCGCGACCGGGAAGTTCCACGGCGGTGTCACGACGATGAGGCTGGATGGCACGAACCGAGCGCCAGCGACGCCGTCGAGCAGAAGCGACTGCGACGCGTAGTAGTGCGCGAAGTCGACGGCCTCGCTCACCTCGACGTCGCCCTCGGCGATCGTCTTGCCGGTCTCGGAGGCCATGACCTCGATGAGGCGCGACCGGAACGCGGCGAGCACGTCACCCGCGTCGTGCAGGGTGCGCGAGCGCTCGGTCACGTCGAGCGCTGCCCAGCGTTCCGCCGCGGCACGCGTCGCGTGGATGCGCTGCACGAGCGTCGCCTCGTCGCTCACCTTCGTCGTGGCGATGGTTCCAAGCCCCAGGCGGGAGTCGGCGCTCCGCTCGAGGATCCGGCGGCCCCACTCGCGGTTGCCGGCGATCGCGGGGTCGGTGTCGGGCTCGTTGGTGAAGCTGCGCGTTGTCGCGGGCACGTCGGCGAGACGGTTCTGCACGCGGTTCGACGCGGGAACCTCGGAGTCGAGGCCGGCGACCGAGGCGAGAAAGCGGTCACGCTCTCGGGCGAAAACCGCTTCATTGTCGGCGAGCTCGAAGACTCCCGACATGAAGTTCTCGGTGCTCGCGTTCTCCTCGAGGCGACGGATCAGGTAGCTGATCGCGGAGTCGAACTCGCGCGGGTGCACGACCGGGGTGTAGAGGAGGAGTCCCCCGACGTCGCGCTTCACGGCGTCAGCCTGGCCGGTGGCCATGCCAAGCAGCATCTCGAACTCCACGCGGTGCTCGACGTGGCGGGACTTCGCGAGCAACCAGGCGAAGGCGGCGTCGAACAGGTTGTGGCCGGCGACGCCGATGCGCACTGCATCCGTTCGCTCCGGGGTGAAGGCCCACATGAGCACGCGCTTGTAGTTGGTGTCGGTGTCGACCTTGGTGCCGTAGGTGGCGAGCGGCCAGCCGTGCATCGTCGCGTCGACGTGCTCCATCGCGAGGTTGGCGCCCTTGACGACGCGCACCTTGATGCCCGCGCCACCGGCGTTGCGTCGCGACGTCGCCCACGCGGTGAGGTCCTGCAGTGCGGCGAGCGCGTCGGGTAGGTAGGCCTGAAGCACGATGCCGGCTTCGAGGTGCGCGAGCTGCGGCTGGTCGAGGAGGCGCTTGAAGACAGTGACGGTGAGGTCGAGGTCGCGGAACTCCTCCATGTCGAGGTTGATGAACTTCGCCGTGGGCGAGGCTGCCGCGAGTTCGTAGAGCGGAGTGAGGCGCTCGACGACGCGCTCGACTGTCTCGTCGAAGGCCCACATCGAGAGCTGGCTCACGACGCTCGAAACCTTGATCGAAACGTAGTCGACGTCGGGGCGCGCGAGCAGGTCGCGGGTTCCCGCCAGGCGGCGGTCGGCCTCGTCGTCGCCGAGCACAGCCTCCCCGAGCAGGTTGAGATTGAGGCGGATGCCGCGGCCGCGCAGCCCCGCAAGCGTCTTGTCGAGGCGGGCGGGTGTCGCGTCGATCACGAGGTGGCCGACCATGCGTCGCAGCACGAAGCGCGCGATCGGAACAATGGGCCAGGGCAGCAGTACGGCGAATCCGCCGCCGAGCACGATCGCGAAGCGCAGGTACCAGGGCAAGAAGGCCGGGACGATGCGGCTCAGTCGCTCGAGGTTGCGGGCTGCGACGCGCAGGTCGTCGGGGCGCACAACACGGTCGACGAAGCCGATGGTGAACTCGAGACCGCGAGGGTCTTTGAGCACGCCCGCGAGTCGCTCCGCGCTCGGGTCGGCCTTCGCGTCAGCGCTTTCCTCGAGCCAGCGGCGTACCGTCGCGATCGCGGTGTCGGCGAGGTCGCCAGAAGACAGGCTGGAACTGAATGGCTCAGTAGACATGCTCACGAGGATAAGCCTCCGGGTGCTGAGAAACGCTGGTCGCTCCCAGTGTGCTGCGCGTCACCGTAAAGCAAAAGCGATGGAATACGCACGATAATGTGAAGCATCCCCGAACGAATGGATGCACCGTGCTGGAACCCCGCCGCCTGCGGCTCCTCGCAGAACTCAAGTCGCGCGGCACCATCACGGCGGTGGCGGATGCGCTTGCCTACAGCCCCTCGTCGGTGAGCCAGCAGCTCGCACTCCTCGAGGCCGAGGCCGGGGTGACCCTGCTCGTCAAAAGTGGACGGCGGGTGGTGCTCACTCCCCAGGCCGAGCTGCTCGTGGAACGCACCGTGCAGTTGCTCGACAGTCTCGAGCTCATGGAGTCGGAGCTGCAGTCATCCCTCACCGCGATCACCGGAACGGTGCGCCTCGCGGTCTTTCAGTCGGCCGCGCTCGGCATCGTGCCGCAAGCGCTCACCCTGCTCGCGAGTGAGTACCCCGCGCTGCGCGTCGAGGTGACCCAGCGGGAACCCGAGAGCGCGCTCTTTGAGGTGTGGGCGCGCGAGTTCGACCTCGTCATCGCCGAGCAGTACCCGGGCCACGCGGCGCCCCGCCAACCCGGACTCGACCGCGTCTCGCTGTGCGAGGACGAGCTGCGGCTCGGCGGCGCTGCATCCCTCGCGGATGCCGCGACCCTGCCCTGGGTGATGGAACCGCGCGGCACCGCGAGCCGCCACTTCGCCGAGCAACTGTGCCGCACCGCGGGATTCGAGCCCGACGTGCGGTTCGAGACCGCCGACCTGCAGGCGCACATCCGCCTCGTCGAGTCGGGCAACGCCGTCGCCCTCCTGCCCGACCTCGTCTGGGCCGGCCGGGAGCCGAGTGTCGCCCTCACCAGCCTGCCGGGACATCCATCACGCACGGTCTTCACGTCGGTGCGCCAGGCGAGCCTCGCCCGGCCGGCGCTGCGGGCGGTGCGCGAAGTGCTCGAGCGGTCGGTGCTGTTCCTCAGCGAATGACCCTCACCCTTCACTAGATTGGTCACGTGACCGAGACGACTGTGAGCGCCGAGGAGTGGGACGTCTGGCGTTCTTTCACGACGATGCGCAACAACCTCGATCGCACCCTCGAGAAGCAGTTGCAGGCGAGCGGTGAGATCTCCGCCCCCGACTACGAGGTGCTCATCGCCCTCTTCGAGGCGACCGACAAGCGCATGCGCGCACGCGAGCTCTCCGCACGCATTGGCTGGGAGAAGAGCAGGCTCTCTCACCAGGTTTCCCGCATGGAGAAGCGTGGGCTCCTCGAGCGCACCGAGTGCGACACCGACCTGCGCGGCACCTGGATCGGCCTCACGCCGTCGGGGAGCCGTGCCATCCTCTCGGCGATGCGCGGACACAACGCCCTCATCAGGCAGTACTTCTTCGACGTGCTGAGCGACGAGGAGCAGTCCGCGCTGCTTCTCGCCTCGCGCCGCGTGATCGACACTATCGACCCACCCGCGTGTGACACAGAAGGCACCGAGGAGCAGGATGACTGAGCAGTTCGACGTCGTCATCGTCGGGGCGGGCCACAACGGCCTCACCGCCGCGGCCTACCTCGCGCAGGCCGGTCGCAGCGTGCTCGTGCTCGAGCGCCTCGACCACGTCGGCGGCGCCGCGGTCTCCGCCCAGGCCTTCGAGGGCATCGACGCGCGGCTCTCCCGCTACTCGTATCTCGTCTCCCTGCTTCCGCAGCGCATCATCGACGACCTGCGTCTCGACGTGCGTCTCACGCGACGCCGCTACTCCTCCTACACACCCGTGCCCGGCACCGACCGTGGTCTCCTCGTCGACAACGGGGATGCCGCGGCCACCGCCCGCTCCTTCGCATCGATCGGCGCTGCCGCCGACGGTGAGGCATGGGGCCAGTTCTACGAGGGAACCTCCCGCGTCGCGCGCGCACTCTTTCCGACGGTGACCGAGCCCCTGCTCACGCGCAGCGAGGCCCGTCGTGCCGTCGGCGACGACGCGCTCTGGGATTCCCTCATCGAGCGCCCCGTCGGCTCGACCATCGCCGAGACCTTCAGCGACGATGTCGCCCGCGGTGTCGTGCTCACCGACGCCCTCATCGGCACCTTCGCCCCCAACGTCGACGAGTCGCTCGCCGGCAACCGCTGCTTTCTGTACCACGTGATCGGCGGGGGCACCGGGGACTGGGATGTCCCGGTCGGCGGTATGGGCGCGGTGACCGGCGCCCTCTACTCGGCGGCTCGCGCTGCAGGGGCGGAGTTCCGCACGGGTGCGGAGGTGACATCCATCACCCCCGACGGAGTCGTGACGTACAACGGCATCGAGGTGGCGGCGGGGCACGTGCTCGCGAACGTGGCGCCGTACGTGCTCGAGCGCCTGGTCTCGACAGGCTCGATCACCGGAACGACCAAGCCCGAAGGCGCCCAGGTCAAGGTCAACCTGCTGCTGTCGCGACTGCCCCGACTGCGTGACTCCGCGGTCGACCCGGCGGCGGCGTTCGGCGGGACCTTCCACATCAACGAGACGTGGAACCAGCTCGGCGCAGCCTTTGACGCGGCGAGCGCCGGGAGCGTTCCCGACCCGCTACCCGCCGAGATCTACTGCCACTCGCTCACCGACCCGACGATCCTGTCGCCCGAGCTGCGGGCGAGCGGCGCCCAGACGCTCACGGTGTTCGGACTCCACGCCCCGCACCGCCTCATCGACCCCGACGAGCACGACGCCCTCCGCGACCAACTCGAGGGTGCCGTACTCGCTAGCCTCAACAGCGTGCTCGGCGAACCCATCGAAGACCTGCTGCTCACCGACGCCGCGGGGCATCCCACGATCGAGACGAAGACCACCCTCGACCTCGAGGAGGCGCTGCAGCTGCCCGGCGGCAACATCTTTCACGGGCCGCTGTCGTGGCCGTTTCTCGAGGATGACGCCCCGCGCGCGACCGCCGCGGAGCGCTGGGGAGTCGCGACGGAGCACCCGCGCATCCTGATCTGCGGCGCCGGAGCCCAGCGCGGTGGCGGAGTGAGCGGCCTCGGCGGACACAACGCCGCGATGGCGCTGCTCGAGGGCTAGCTCCAGTCGTTGGGCGCCTCGGCCCGCGTCGGCGGGAGCGCAACATCGGTCGCCCAGGTGTCGAGCCAGGCGGGCGGCGGAAAGCCCGCGACATCCACGCCGATCGCTTGGCTCAGTTCGGGGATCGTCACCACGCCGCCCGACTTCTTGAGAAAGCGGCCGCGGATGAACATCGTCGCGAACACCTCCTCGTTGACGACAAAACGCTGCTCGATGTAGACGGCCTTCGCGTCGTAGCCGACGACGCGGCTGTCGAGGTCGAAGCGCTGCCACGGCTGCAGCGACTTGCGAAAAGTGATGGTCTCGCTCGCGACCACCGGGTAGTAACCAAGCTTCTGAAACGAAGCCCAGACGCCGGAACGCACGAGCAGGTCCATGCGGCCGAGGTCGGCGATCGAGAGGTACACGCCGTTGTTCATGTGTCCGAGAAAGTCGAGGTCGGTCGGGAGCACGCGCAGCCTCAGGCGCGACACCTCGTGAATGCCCACGGGTGGGCGGCGCTTGCCGAAGAGCATGACGAGAAAGGTCCGAAAGAACATGTGCACCGCGTTAGGTTAGAGCCATGCGCGAACTCTTCTCCTCTGGCTCGGCCTGGGAACACAAAATGGGCTACTCACGGGCTGTGAAGGTTGGAGAAACCCTCTACATCTCGGCGACCTCCGCTGCGGCAGCCGACGGCTCCGTCACGGGCGACCTCTACGAGCAGACCCGCTTCGCCCTCGAGAAGCTCGGCCCCGTGCTCGAGGAGGCAGGCTTCTCGTACGCCGACGTCGTGCAGTCCAAGGTCTACGTGACCGACATCTCGCAGTGGGAACTCGCGGGCCGCGCGCACGGCGAGGTCTTCGGTGACATCCGCCCCGCGCTGTCGCTGCTGCACGTGCTGCCGTTTCTCGACGACGCGATGCTCGTCGAGGTCGAGCTGGTCGCGGTCAAGGCGTAGCCGTCTTTTCTAGACTGGATGGATGACTCGCGTCCTCCTCACCGGTTTCGAACCTTTTGGCGGCGAGACGGTGAACCCCTCGTGGGTTGCCGTGCAGGCCGTGGCGCGCGAGTGGAGCGGGCCCGAGCAGATCATCCCGGTGCAGCTCCCGGTCGTGTTCGACGACTCGATCGACCGCGCGATCGCCGAGCACTCCCCTGACCTCGTGATCAGCGTGGGGCAGGCGGGCGGCTTCGCCACGATCGAGCTTGAGCGGGTGGCGATCAACGTGCAGGACGCCCGGATTCCCGACAACTCCGGCGCGCAACCGATCGACGAGCCGGTGGTCGCCGGCGGCCCCGCGGCGCACTTCAGCTCGCTGCCGATCAAGGCCGCCGTTGCCGCGGTGCAGGCTGCGGGCATCCCCGCCTCGGTCTCGCAGAGTGCCGGCACCTACACCTGCAACCACGTCTTCTACCGGCTGCTCCACCTCGGTGCGCACGGCGGCTTCGTGCACGTGCCGTTCTCGACCGAGCAGCTCGACGGCCGCGAGGTCGCGAGCCTGCCGCAGAGCCAGATCACCGAGGCCGTGCGCATCGTGGTGCGCACGGCGCTCGACGTGGATGCCGACCTGAAGGTTACCGGCGGCGCGCTCGCCTGAGCTTCTAGTGCCGCCGGTGGTCCTGGATCGTCATGCGCGGGCCGAACGTCGGCTTGCTAAATCCACTCGCCTCGATGAGTCGCATGATGCGCTGGCGCTGGCCCGCCCAGGGCGCGAGGAGTTCGAGCATCCCGTCGTCGTCGACCGGCTTGCCGATGAGCGCCCAGCCGACGACCGACGGCAGGTGATAGTCGCCGACGCTCGGGGAATCCGGGTCTCCGTGCGAGCGCTGCATGGTCTCCGCCGCGGTCCAGACGCCGATGCCGCGAATGCTGCGCAGGGCTTTCTCAACTGCGGGGCCACCACGACCCAGTGACAGGGTGCGTTCGAGAGACGAGGCGACGGATGTCACGCGCATGACGGTGTCCGACCGCTGGGGTCCGACGCCCGCCGTGTGCCACTCCCACGAGGGGACCCGGCGCCAGGTCTCGGCCGACGGAAACACCCGCATCCCGTCAGGCGCCGGGCCGGGTGCTGGCTGACCGTGGCGCGTGACAAGCTCGCGCCACGAACGGCGTGCCTCCTTGCCGGTCACCTTCTGTTCGAGCACCGCCACGAGCAGCATCTCGAAGACCTGGCGGGTGCGGAGCAGCCTCAGTCCCGGGTTACGTCGCAGCGCGTCAGCGAGAAAGGCGTTGCCGGAGACGTCGAGCTCGCTCCAGTCGTCACCGTGCCCGAGTAACTCGGGAACCCCGGCGATGGCCCACTCTGCGCCGTCGCCCCAGGCTGTTGCATCCACGCCGCTGTTGGAGACCTGGAGGTGCAGGGTTGCCGGGCCATCAGGGGTGAGCAGGGTGCGCCAGACCCCGGTCGGACTGATGCGCATGGTGGGGTCGAGGTGGCCGCGCCGCAGCGGACGCAGGGTCTGCGCGAGGCTGACGGGAGTCGCGGGCGCGTACCGCGACTGAAGCTGGGTGGGCACGGTTCGAGCCTACGTCGGGCAACCGACCTACACTCGAACGGTGAAACGCGCAGCCATGCTTCTGATCGCCCTCGCGCTCGCGGGCTGCACGAGTACCCCGACGCCGGAGCCCCCGGCTACGCCTGACGACCTCGCGATGCCGACGACCGGACTCATCGACTATCAGCTCGGCGGCTCCTACGAACCGCCCACCGGAACCACGATCGTGGCGCGCGACCGCACCGAGAAGCCCGCCGATGGCGTGTTCACGATCTGCTACGTCAACGGCTTTCAGAGCCAGGGTCACGAGAACGACTTCTGGCTCGACGAGCACCCCGAGCTCGTGCTGCGCGGCGACGACGGCGAGCCGGTCTTCGACGCCAACTGGCCCGACGAGTTTCTCTTCGACACCTCGACCGAGGCCAACCGCGCAGCCCTCGGCGACGTCATCGGTGAGTGGATCGACGGGTGCGCTGCCGATGGCTTCAGTGCTGTCGAGTTCGACAATCTCGACTCCTTCACCCGATCGGATGGCGCTCTCACCGAGAACGACAACGCGGAGTTCGCCGCCATCCTGGTGAGCCGCGCGCACGAGAACTTCATGCCAGCGGGGCAGAAGAACTCCGCGGAGTTCGGTGCTCGTGGCCCGGATATCGGTTTCGACTTCGCGGTCGCCGAGGAGTGCCACCGCTGGAACGAGTGCGACCGGTACACCGACGTCTACGGCGAGCACGTGATCGACATCGAGTACTTCGATGACCTGCGCGGCACTGTCGAGGAGATCTGCGCTGACCCGAAGCAGCCACCGCTTACCGTCATCCGGGACCGAGATCTGACGACGCCCGACAACCCGGGCTACGAATACCAGGTTTGCGCCTAGAAACTAGCGCTCCGTCAGCGCGATGATGCGCATCTGGGGTCTCTCGAACCGAACCTGTGTGGGATCAGCCGTGAGGTAGGTCGCGACGAAGGTGCGGTCGCCGATGGGGAACTCAATCTCGGCGAGCGGGTTTGCCTCGAAGGGTGGAGTCTGGTTGGGCCCGATCAGATTCACTACATCGTCGTCTGTGAGCGGCTTCAGGTCGCTCAGGATGTAGTCGATGACGGCTGGGTCGCCGGCGACCAGTTCGCCCTCACCCGCGTAGCACCCGAGATCCAGACTGTTGCCCTCGTAGCGGTACATCGAGTGGGTCACAAATTGGATGCTGGGAATCCAACAGGCCTCGGAGCCGATCATCTCGGGCACATAGGTCGAGGTGTACTGCGCATCCGTGGTCAGGCCACCGTCGGCTCCCCGCCATTCGAAGGAGTCGATGAGCCACGGGCCGAACGTGAAGGGGCCCTCACTCACGGGTATGGGACGCTCGACTACGTCACCCGCGGCGTTGACACTCTTGCGGTGCAACTGAAGCGCCTGAATGTTGGAGGTCCGCACTGCCTTGCCCTCGGCGACGAGGCTATAGGTCACGCGGTAGGTGACAACAGCTCGGTCAGTGCGATCCGGATCGGGCTCACCGTTGTACCTGCCGTAGTTGTCGGGCGCCATCTCGGTCACCCCGAGGACCTCGGTGCTGACTTCGAGGTCCAGAAGCTCGGCGACGTCGGCGTCGCCCACGAGATATCCGTCGACAATGTGCTCAAAGGTCGGTGCGCGAAGCTTGTCAACGGCCGCCGCGTCGCGCTCGACCAGGGCCGTCAGGTAGTCCGCCGCAACTGTCATGGCGTCGGGGTACTCTTCGGCGACCGGAGTGGGCTCCTCGACGGTCTTCGAGGCAAGGTAGGTGTTCACGCCGACGATGCCGGCGATCACTACCGCAATCACGATTGCGATGGCGAAGATGATGGCGATAACGCTTCGCTGGGGCCGCAGTTCTGAGAAGTCGTCGATTTCCACGCCGCAAGTCAACCACGAGCGCGCCACCTAGCATGGAGAGCGTGGCCGTTCCCAAGATCATCCTGTTCTACGCGTTCACACCCATCGCCGATCCAGAGGCCGTGCGGCTGTGGCAGCGTGACCTGTGCGAGTCGCTCGGGCTTACCGGTCGCATCCTCCTGTCGAAAGACGGTATCAACGGCACCCTCGGGGGCGAGCTCAAGGCCGTCAAGAAGTACGTGCGCAAGACGCGCGAGTACGCACCGTTCAAGAACATCGACTTCAAGTGGAGCGAGGGAACCGGCAGCGACTTTCCCCGGCTGAGCGTCAAGGTACGCGATGAGATCGTGAGCTTCGGAGCACCCGGCGAACTGCGCGTCGACGAAAACGGCGTGGTCGGCGGCGGCACCAAGCTCAGCCCCGAAGAGCTGCACGAGCTCGTCGAATCCAAGCAGGTCACCTTCTTCGACGGTCGCAACGCGATCGAGGCGGCGATCGGCAGATTCGAGGGCGCAATAGTGCCGGATGTCGCGACGACGCGCGACTTCGTCGCCGAGATCGAGAGCGGCAAGTACGACCACCTCAAGAGTGAGCCGATCGTCACCTACTGCACTGGCGGAATCCGCTGTGAGGTGCTCTCGAGCCTCATGGTCAACCGCGGCTTCACCGAGGTCTACCAACTCGATGGCGGCATCGTGAAGTACGGCGAGAAGTACGGCGACTCCGGGCTCTGGAACGGCTCGCTCTACGTCTTCGACAACCGCATGCACGTCGACTTCACGGACGACGCCGAGGTCGTCGGGCGCTGCGCCGAGTGTGGAACCCCGACCGCCAACGTCGCCAATTGTCGCGACCTCAGCTGCCGCGAACTCTTCGTCGTGTGCGAGGAGCACGCGGCGGGCGTGAGCTGCGGCATCCACTCGGCTTCTGCGCCGGAGCAGCTCAACGCTGTGATCGACGCCGACTGAGACCGAGCAGGGCACCCGCAACGACGAGCACCCCGCCGAACGCCGCAGCGAACCACGCGGTGTCGGCGGGGATCTCGAGGTACACGGTGAGTCCGAGAATCCTCGAGAGTCCCCAGGGCAGCAGCGCGAGCTGGTCGTTCCAGATCGTGAGCGCGGTCTCGAGTCCGATGAGGGCGATCGCGGCCCCGACGAGGAGCACGACGAGTCCGCTCGACGCGATGGCGACGGCAGCCGCCCGGCGCGCACCGATCTGTGCGGCGAGCGCCCAGCCCGCAACCACGACGACCCAGAGGTAGAGCGCGAACGCGACGGTCACGTAGACCGAGCGCGCGGCGGGGTCGGTCCAGAACTCGAACCAGTAGCCGCCCGGGCCACGGTTGGCGAGCGCCACGAGCAGCACGACGACACGCAGCACAATCGCACCGCCGACCGCCGCGATCACGGGCCACGGGTTGCGCGCGCGCAGCGCGAGCGCCAGCCCGCCGGCGAACAGAGCCCACGACACGAGCGAGAAGCCCACGTGTGCCGGGGCTTCGAACCAGGTCTGGATGCCACGGCTCAGCACGAGCGCCACGACGGGCACGGCGACCAGCAGCACTTTGTCGCGGGTGCGCAGACCGTCGACGACCTCCGTGGACCGCCACGGCCGGGTCGAGGCGACGAGCGTCGCCCGCGCCGCACGGAGTCCCCGTGGCACGAGTCCGAGAACGATCCAGACCGCGAGCAGGGCGAGCAGCCCGCGCGCCGCCCACGCCATCGCGACGTCCCGCTCGGCGCGATCCACCCCGATTCTCGCGGCGGTCAGGTTGTAGGCGGGCAGGTCGACGTTGCCTTCGTAAGCGGCGACGTGCGCTGCAGAGGCAGTCTCGAAGTCGCTCTTCGCGGCTTCCCACAGCGCGTACGAGTCGGCAGAACCGGTGTCGAGCCACTCGCCGTGCGCGAGAATCATCACGCGGTAGGCCGAGAGGGTGTCGAGCAGATTGACCTGGTAGTCGAGGGTGTCGGTGAAGTGATCGCGGAGCTCCGCGCTCTTGAACGTCGACGCATCGGTGGATGCCACGAGCTCCTGCATGCGCAGAGCCGCGGCGCTTGCATCCTCCCCACTGGCGACCGCGCCGTCGAGGTCGTGCTTGCTCACCGCGTAGAGGATGTCGAGCACGGCGGAGTCGCCGGTGAGAATGTCCCACTCGAAGATCCACATCATGGGCGGCGGCTCGAGGCCGAGAGCGAAGACGCGCTGGTCGGCGTACGGGCCCACGTAGAGTCCGTCGCTCACGACGGTGCGGGACTCCGCCATCGCCGCAGTGAGCGCGGCCACGGTTGCAGGATCATCGGAGAACCACCGGTGCACCCAGTCGGCGGTGACCTCGCCGGGCTCGAGCGACGGGTCACGCGCGAGTCGTACCGCGAGTTCGGTGTTGAGCTCGTAGAGCTGCCAGAAGCCGGTCTTCAACTCGAGCGTCATGGGGCCGGCGCGCCACGGTCCGCCGTCCTGGGTCCAGGTCCAGATGCCCTCGACCTTCGGGTTGGTCTCGATGAAGTGCTGGATCGCCGTCTGGTACAGGTCGCCGAGGTCGTTCGGGAGTGCCCCGAAGTTCTCGAACTCGCGGCGGCTCTGAAACTCGACGATCCGCCGCTGCTCCCCGATCTCGAGGGTGTCGTTGAGCGGCAGGTGGCTGTAGAAGTCGCCGAGCGTGTACTTCGTCGAGACGATGAGCGCGGGTGAGTCGATGCCCTCGAGCACCGCGCGATAGGAGTCCTGGTCGGTGTGCATGTCGCCGACGGCACCGACGCCCACGCTCCAGCTACGGAAGATGACCTCGCGTCCCGCGCTCTCCGCCTGCGCCGTGAAGGCGGTGAGCATCGCGCGCACGGAATCCACGGTCGTGACACCGAGCTCGGAGTAGTAGTCCCAGCCCGGCAGGTCGTAGACGCGACCGGCCTCACCGATGCGGATGAGCACGCCGTCGATATACGGCATCCGGGCGTAGAGCTCGTCGAGGCCGTGCTGGTAGACCTCCCAGAACTCCGCGCTCTCCGGCTCGAGTCCCTTCGCTGCGAAGTACTCCTCGAGCGGAGTGCTGAGCGCGAGCATGTCGGTGCGAAAGTAGACCTTCATCCCGAGATCGTGCGCGTACTCCCACATCGGGCCGAACGCCTCGCGCATGGCCACGGCGCGCGCGGGGTGGGTGTCGCCTTCGTCGTAGACGCCCTCACCCTCGAGAGTGAGGTACTCGAGAAAGCCGGGCACGGCGATCGCGTTGTAGCCCTCGGCAAGCGTGTGGCGCACGTAGAGCTCGAAATCCTCCCGCGCGACGGCGAGCGCCGCGTCATCCACGTAGGGCGCATCGGCGAGGATGACATCGGCGAAGGCGCGCGAGTTGTGCGAGTAGTCGTCCCCTGCCGCCCACGCTTCGGCATCCGGGGTGACCCCGACAGCCCCAAGGTCGACCATGCGGACCGGCAGGGCCGACTCCACGGTGCGGCCGAGGTGCTCAGCCACCGATCGGCTGTCCCGCACCTTCGCGGCCAGGTCATACACGCCGCGAACTGCGCCAGAGCGACTGGATGCCACGATCCGCAGGCTCCCCGCGGTGCCCTCGAGCGCGTACGACTCGTCGCCCGCGTCGCCGTCGCCGTACTTCACGCTCAGCGTGGCTGTTCCCTGGGTTGCGGCTGCTGCATCCACGGCGTCGCGCAGTTCTGCGACAGCGGTGTCGACGCGCAGGTCGGAGGGCGCGTCGATCGTCGTGAATACCGGCGGATTCACCGCGGCGCGCGCAGGAGCCGCCTCGGGAGACTCGACCGGAATCTGCACCTGTTCCGTGCGCAGGCCGAGGGCATCGGATAGGGTGGCAGCCACCCCTGCGCCGAGGCCGAGCAGCGCGGCGGCGACGCCGACGGAGACAACTATGCGACGCATCCTCAGGCCCATAAACGCGAGGCTAACAGCGCCAGAACGGATGTTCAGCATCGATGCGCCATGATGGTGTCATGAAGATCGGGATCCTCACGAGCGGCGGCGACGCCCCAGGCCTCAACGCTGTCATCCGCGGCATCGTCTACACCGGCATCGCTACGAAGAAGTGCGAAGAGTTCGTCGGGTTCCGTAACGGCTGGAAGGGCGTCGTCGAAGCCGACATCGTTCCTCTCGGCCGCCACGAGATCACCGGTATCCACAAGCAGGGTGGAACCATCCTCGGCACGAGCCGCACCAACCCCTTCGAGGGCAACGGCGGTGTCGACCGCATCAACCAGGTCATGGCCGACAACGGCATCGACGCGATCATCGCGATCGGCGGTGAAGGCACGCTCGCCGCGGCCAAGCGCCTCACCGACGCGGGCATCAACATCGTCGGCGTTCCCAAGACAGTCGACAACGACCTGGATGCCACCGACTACACCTTCGGTTTCGACACGGCCGTGCAGATCGCGACCGACGCCATGGACCGCCTCCGCACGACGGGCGACTCGCACGGACGCTGCATGATCGCCGAGGTCATGGGCCGCCACGTCGGCTGGATCGCCCTGCACTCTGGCATGGCTGCCGGCGCTCACGCGATCCTCATCCCCGAGCAGAAGACCAGCATCGACCAGATCGTCGAGTGGGTCACCTCGGCGCACGACCGCGGTCGCGCACCCCTCATCGTCGTCGCAGAAGGCTTCGCCCTCGACTCCATGGATGACGCGCACAGCGAGCGTGGGCTCGACGCGTTCGGGCGTCCACGACTCGGCGGTATCGGCGAGCTGCTCGCACCCATCATCGAGGAGCGCACCGGCATCGAGACCCGCGCAACGACACTCGGTCACATCCAGCGCGGTGGCACCCCGAGCGCCTACGACCGGGTTCTGGCAACGCGCCTCGGCATGGCCGCACTGGATGCAGCGATTGCTGAGCAGTGGGGCTACATGGTCGCCCTGCGCGGCACCGACATCGTCACTGTGGCTTTCGCGGACGCCCTCGGAACCCTCAAGACAGTTCCGCAGGCGCGCTACGACGAGGCCAGCATCCTCTTCGGCTAACCGGCAATCGAGCCTGCCGAGATCAGACCGAGCCTGTCGAGGTCTCGGCTGCGCTCGACCTGGTCTCGACTACGCTCGACCGCCGTTCTTAGCGCGCCCCAGCAATACCGCGCGCTCCCGCTCGTTACGCGTGAGCTCCGCCGCGCGCTCGAACTCCTGGCGCGCCTCGGCGCTTCGACCGAGGCGGGCGAGGATGTCCCCGCGCACGGCCGGAAGCAGGTGATACCCGGCGAGCGCCCCGATGCCGGCGAGCCGGTCGACCGCGACGAGTCCCGCATCCGGTCCCTTCGCCATGGAGATCGCGACAGCGCGGTTGAGGTCGATGATCGGTGACGGCGTGAGCTGGGCGAGTGCGTCATAGAGGGCGACGATCTCGTCCCAGTCGGTTGCCGCGGCGGTGGGCGCCGTCGCGTGGCGGGCCGCGAGCGCAGCCTGCAGGGCGTAGGGTCCGCGGGCTTTGCCGAGGGAATCCGCGCGGGCCAGAGCGGCAACTCCGCGGCCGATCTGCAGGCGGTCCCAGCGGGTGCGGTCCTGGTCGTTGAGGAGGATCGCGCTGCCGTCGGCCGCCGTGCGGGCAGCCATGCGGGAGGCCTGCAGCTCCATGAGGGCGACGAGCGCGTGCACCTCCGGCTCCCTCGGCGTGAGGTTCGCGAGAATGCGCCCGAGGCGCAAGGCCTCCTGGGTGAGGGCCGGTCGCATCCAGTCGTCGCCGGACGTCGCCGAGTAGCCCTCGTTGAAGATCAGGTAGACGACTTCGAGCACCGCCGCGAGTCGCGTGGCGATCTCCGAGCGGTCGGGCACCTCGAACGGCACCCGCGCCGCAGCGAGCGTCTTCTTGGCCCGGGTGATGCGGGCGCCGATCGTCGGCGACGGCACGAGGAAGGCGCGAGCGATCTCGTCGGTCGAGAGCCCACCGAGCAGGCGCAGGGTGAGCGCGATGCGCGCATCGGGTGCGAGAACCGGGTGGCAGGAGATGAAGACGAGACGGAGCAGGTCGTCCCGGATGACATCGTCGGGGTCACCCTCGTCGCCCTCAGCATCGAGAGTGTGCGCGATCGACTCGTAGCGCTCGCGAAGGGCCGACTGCCTGCGCCATCCATCGATCGCGCGTCGCTTGGCCACGGCGGTGAGCCAGGCACCCGGATTGCGCGGGATGCCCTGCTCCGGCCACTGCTCGAGGGCTGCGACGAGGGCGTCCTGGGCGAGGTCTTCTGCGAGGCCGACGTCACCGGTGAAGCGCACGAGCGTCGCGATCACGCGCGACGACTCGATGCGCCAGACGGCTTCGACGGCGGTGGTCACGCAGTGCGACCTACGCCATCATGCTCCTCGCGCCACTGCTTCTCCTGCTTGACGTACTCGTTGTCGGGGTTGAAGTCCTCGACCTCGAACACGCGGCGCACCTCGACGGTGCCGGACGTGAGCGGAATGCGGCGGGCCCACTCGAGGGCTTCGTCGCGGTCCTTCACCTGCAGGATCCAGAAGCCGGCGATGAGCTCCTTCGACTCGGTGAACGGGCCATCGGTCACGACTCGCTCGTCGCCGTCAAAGCTCACCCACGATCCGGTCTCGACCGGGTGGAGTCCCTCACCGGCGAGCATCGCGCCCGCGGCGATAACCTCTTCGTTGTAGGCGCCCATGGCGTTGAGTTCTTCATCGGTGGGCATGCGGTCGGCCTGGTTGGCCGGATCTGCCTTGAGCATGATCATGTACTTCATGGGGTAGTCCTTTCGCGGAGGTTGTTCTTACCCATACGTCGAATGGGAAACCCCGATTTCGACAGCACGACAAGTCTGCTCCAGTCGTAGGCTCGTGACATGTTCCGTGCGATTCGTGTTTCCCAGGCCGTCGACGCTCCGAAGTACACGGCACGGGTCGATCTCGTCACCGATTTCGACGAGTCATCCCTCGGCTCGGCCGACTCTGCCGGCGATGTGCTCGTGGATGTCACGCACTCGAGCATCAACTTCAAAGACGGCCTGGCGCTCACCGGTCGGCCGGGGGTGGTGCGATCCCCCAACCTCATCGCAGGGATCGACCTCGTCGGCACCGTCACCTCGTCGGGGTCTTCCGACTTCACGCCGGGCGACCGCGTGCTCGTCAACGGCTGGGGGCTCGGCGAAGACCACCACGGTGGGCTGAGCGAGCGGGCGCGGGTGAAGTCGGAGTGGCTTGTTCCTGTTCCATCGGCACTGACGAACGCGCAGGCCGCGGCGATCGGCACCGCGGGATTCACGGCGATGCTCAGCGTGCTCGCCCTCGAGAAGCACGGTGTGGAGGGCGAGGTGCTCGTCACGGGCGCCTCGGGCGGCGTTGGATCCATCGCCATCGCGCTCCTCGCGAAACTCGGCTACTCGGTCACCGCCTCGACCGGCAAGGAGTCCGAGCACGACTACCTCCGCTCGCTCGGCGCGACGACGATCATCGACCGCGGCTCCCTCGGCGACGACCTCGGCAAGCCGCTGCAGTCCCAGCGCTTCGGCGGCGTGGTCGACTCGGTCGGTAGCACGACGCTCGCGAACGCCCTCGCCCAGGTGAACTACGGCGGGCTCGTGACGACAGCGGGTCTCGCCCAGGGTCCGGAACTCGCCGGAACAGTCATGCCGTTCATCCTCCGCGCCGTCACGCTGCAGGGGATCAACTCGGTGTACTGCCCCATGCCGCTGCGCCTCGAGGCGTGGAACCGACTCGGCACCGACCTCGACACCGACCTGCTCGACTCACTCACCACGACGGTTCCACTCGACGGTGCCATCGCCGCGGCCGAGCGGATCATGGCCGGGTCGATCCGTGGACGCACGGTCGTCGACGTGCGACACTGAGCGCATGTCAGTGTTCCTCGTCATCGGGTTGGTTTTCGTCGGCATTGCCGCACTCATCCACAAGTACATCTTCTACATGGAGAGCATCACCTGGACGCAGCCCGCGACCTGGAAGCGCTTCGGCCTCCGCTCGCAGCAGGACGCGGACACCGTCAAGCCCATGGCCTACAACCAGGGCTTCTACAACCTGTTTCTCGCTCTCGGCATCGTCGTCGGCATCATCCTCATCCTGGTCGGCCAGGTGGATGTCGGCAGGGCTGTCGCCCTCTTCGGCGCACTGAGCATGGTCGCGGCCGCCACTGTGCTGGTCACGTCGAACCCCAAGCTGGCGCGTGCCGCTGCCCTGCAGGGAACAGCCCCGCTGCTCGGCTCCATCTTTATCGGGCTCTCGTACCTCTAGCGCCATGACCCGTCGCGCGGTGGTCGCAGCCCTGCTCGCCCTCGGCCTCGTGGGCGGGGCAGTCGCACCCGCTGTTGCGGCACCGTCGGCCGTGGCGCATCCCGTCGTCGTAGGCAACCGCCTCGTCGACGAGGTGACCGGGCTCACCTGGGTGCCGCGCGGCGTCAACTGGCCGAGCTTCGAGTACTCGTGCGCCCAGGGCTGGAACAACGCGGGCGGACGCACCCCGGCTGCCGCCGCCGCGGTGGCGTCGTGGGGAATCAACGTCGTGCGCGTTCCGCTCAACCAGGACTGCTGGCTCGGCGAGAACAGCTCGCCCTACGGCTACTGGTCGAGCACGACCCAGTACAAGGCGGCGGTGCGCAACTGGGTCGACACCCTCGCGGCCGAGGGCATCGTCACCATCCTCGACCTGCACTCGTTTACCACCAAGCCCGGCTCGCACACGGTCGGCCAGCGCGCGATGCCCAACGCGAAGTCGCTCACGTTCTGGAGCTCGGTCGCGGGCGCCTATGCATCGACCCCGAATGTCATCTTCGATGTCTACAACGAGCCGTACTCCCGCTGGAACAACGCCACCAACACCTGGGCCTTCAACCTCACGTGGGACTGCTGGAAGAACGGCGGCTGCCAGGCGCCGATTGAAGACGACTACACCGGCACCCTGAGCGGAACGACCTACGAGACTGTTGGCATGAGCGCCCTCGTGGCCGCAGTGCGCACCGCGGGTGCAGAGCAGCCGATCATGCTCGCGGGCCGCGACTACGCAAACGACCTGAGTGGATGGCTCGCCCACAAGCCCAATGACACGCAACTCGTGGCGGCCTGGCATAACTATCCGGGCCAGGTGAACAACACGGCGGCCGAGTGGAACGCGAACATCGCGCCCGTGGCCGCCGTCGTACCCGTCTTCATGGGGGAGATCGGGCAGACCGATGGCAGCGCGTCGTATCTCGAGGCCTCGCTCGACTGGGCCGACGCGCACGGAATCGGTTACGCCCCGTGGGCCTGGTGGAAGGTCAGCTCCTCGGAGAGCGTCGAGAACTCCCGTTACGCGCTCGTCGACGGATCGGGCGACACCTACATCGCGAAGGCTCCGGCCGGAACCTTCTACAAGGCACACCTCGCCGCCATCGGTCCCGGCCCGCTCCCGTCTGGTCCCCCTCGCGGTGCCGTGGAATCCGTCACCGCGACGAAGGGCAGGATCGCGGTCGCCGGTTGGGCGCTCGACCCCGACACCACGGCGCCGATCAGCGTGCGGGTCACCCTCGACGGTGCGACCAAACCCGCCGTCGTCGCCTCACTCCCCAGCGCTGCGGCGCAGACCGCCTACCCGTACTACGGCGCGAACCACGGGTTCGCGACGACGCTCTCGAGCGTGAAGGCGGGAAAACACACGGTGTGCGTTGTCGCGCTCGATCCGGCGGTTCGTACGACGACGAGCCTCGGCTGCCGGGCAGTGACGGTACCGACGCGTTAGTGCTGGCGGGCGTGCTCGACGAGCGCCTCGACGAGCGCCTCAGAGGAGCGCGTCTCGGCGATCACGTGCACGGTGAGTCCGGCATCCCGCGCGTCGAACGCGGTGCGGGGGCCGATGCAGGCCACGACCGTTGCGTCGGGGAGAGGCGCAAGCTGTGCCGCGATCTGCCTCGCCACGGAGCCCGAGGTCACGAGCAGTGCGTTGATGCGGCCGGAGGCGACATCCGTGGCGACGTGTTCTGAGACCGGAACGCCGACCGTGCTGTAGGCGGCGACGTACTCGACCTCGAAGCCGCGGGCGGCGAGGCCGGCCACGATCGTCGGCTCGGCGATATCGGAGTGCGGAATCAGCACACTGCCCTTGACGCTCGCGACCGGCCACTCCTTGATGAGGCCGCGCGCGGAGTTGTCGTTCTCGGGCACGAAGTCGACGTGGTACCCGGCGAGCTGCAGCGCGGCCGACGTCGTCTCGCCGACGGCTGCGACGCGCGTCTCGCGCGGGATCGTCGTGCCGTGGCTCACGAGCACGTCGACGGTTGTCGCGCTCGTGATGACGAGCCAGTCGAAGTGGCCCGACTCGAGGCGAGCGAGCGAGGCGCCGAGAGCGTCGGGGTCAGCCGTGCTCGCGAAGTTGATGAGCGGCGCGACTACGGGCACCGCGCCGTAGCTGCGGAGAGTCGCGGAGACGTTGTCGCCCCACTTTCCGCCGCGGGGAACGAGCACACGCCACCCTGACAGCGGTTTATCGCTCGGGCTCATGCCCCCTATCCTGCCCCGGCAGGCCAGTTCGCGCGAATCCAGCCCGCACTTTCTGTATGTCCCCTTTTAAGCGGACACCCGCATCCGAGTGCGCGGGGCTGTTTCAGGCCGTCGCGGATGCCGCAGCGGCCGCAGCAGCGGGCAACGCGTCGACGATGCGACCGATCGCGTCGTCGTCGAGGGCGGCGGAGACGAACCACGCCTCGAACACGGAGGGAGGCAGCGAGACCCCCGCCGCGAGCATTGCGTGAAAGAACGGTGGGTAGCGAAATGCCTGCTGCGCCTTGGCTCCCGCGTAATCCGTCACGGCTGCGCCCGTGAACATGAACGAGAACAGGTTGCCCGCGCGCTGCACGACGTGCTCGACACCCGCCGTCGAGAGCGCCTCGGTCGTGGCCCGCGCGATGGTGGCGGCCGTGGCATCCAATCGCGCGTAGATCTCCGGGGTCGCTGCGCGGAGGGTGGCGAGCCCCGCGGCGACGGCGACGGGATTGCCGCTCAGGGTTCCGGCCTGGTACACCGGCCCGAGCGGGGCCAGCTTGTTGAGGTACTCGGCACGGCCGCCGATCGCGGCGAGCGGAAGACCGCCGCCGACGACCTTGCCGAAGGTGAGGATGTCGGGAGTCCACTCGCGCTCGAGGCCCCACCACCCGGCTTCGCTGACGCGGAATCCGGTGAGCACCTCGTCGGAGATGATGAGTGCGCCGTGGGCGTGGGCGATCTCGGCGACCGCCGCGTTGAAGCCGGGGAGCGGCGGAACGACTCCCATGTTGGCGGCGGCAGCCTCGAGGATGATGCCGGCGATGTCGTCGGGGTGCGCTGCGAACACGGCGCGCACCGCGTCGAGGTCGTTGTAGGGGATCACGAGGGTCTGGCCAGCGGTCGCTGCCGTCACGCCCGCGGAACCGGGCATCGCGAGCGTTGCGAGCCCCGACCCTGCCTCGGCGAGCAGTCCGTCGGAGTGGCCGTGGTAGTGGCCGGCGAACTTCACGAGGAGCGTGCGACCGGTGGCACCGCGCGCGATACGGATGGCCGTCATGGTCGCTTCAGTGCCGGTAGAGACGAGGCGCACCTTCTCGACGACGGGCACCCTCTCCCTCACAAGCTCGGCGAGCTCGGTTTCTCCGGGGGTGGATGCACCGAAGCCGAGGCCGCGGTCGACTGCCTGATGTACTGCTTCCAGCACGTCCGGGTGGGCGTGCCCGAGCAGAGCGGGTCCCCATGAGTTCACGAGGTCGACGTAGTCGCGGCCCTCCACATCGGTCACGTAGGCGCCCTTGGCGCGTACGAAGAACCGCGGTGTGCCGCCGACCGAGCCGAATGCGCGAACCGGCGAATTGACGCCTCCGGGAATGGAGGCCTGTGCGCGGGTGAACTCTGTTTCGTTGGTCACTTGTGGGATCCCGTGTTGATTGCTGGCGCGATGCCGCCTGCCAGTACAGCGGCGAGCTCCTGCGCCCAGTAGGTGAGCACGACGTCGGCGCCGGCCCGCTTGATGCTGAGCACCGACTCGAGAATGGCGCGTTCGCGGTCGATCCAGCCGTTGGCAGCCGCGGCCTCGATCATCGCGTACTCGCCGGAGACCTGGTACGCCCAGACCGGAACGCTGCTGACAGCGGCGACCTCGGCCAGCACGTCGAGGTAGCTGCCGGCCGGCTTGACCATGACGATGTCCGCACCCTCGTCGATGTCGAGCATCGCCTCGCGAACACCCTCGCGGGAGTTCGCGGCGTCGAGCTGGTAGCTGCGGCGGTCCCCCTGGAGCGAGGACTGCACCGCCTCGCGAAACGGTCCGTAGTAGGCCGACGCGTACTTGGCGGCGTAGGCGAGGATCGCGGTGTCGGTGTGTCCGGCATCCTCGAGGGCGTCGCGCACGGCGGCGACCTGGCCGTCCATCATGCCGCTGAGTCCGACGAGCTGCGCGCCGGCCTCCGCGTGGAGCACGGCCATGTCGCGGTAGCGCTCGAGCGTCGCGTCGTTGTCCACACGGCCGTCGGCGTCGAGGACTCCGCAGTGTCCGTGGTCGGTGAACTCGTCGAGGCAGACGTCGGTCTGCACGACGAGCGCGTCGCCGACCTCCGCCGCGGCGATGCGGGTGGCAACCGTGAGGATGCCGTCCGGGTCGGTCGCGCCGGTTCCGTTCGCGTCTTTCTCAACCGGCACCCCGAACAGCATGACGCCGCCGAGGCCCGCCGTCGCGGCATCCGCAAGAGCGTGCTTGAAGCTGTCGAGCGAGTGCTGCACGACGCCCGGCATCGAGGAGATCGGGTTCGGCTCGGATGCACCCTCGCGCACGAACATCGGAAGCACGAGGTCGGCGGGGTGCAGTCGGGTCTCGGCGACGAGCCGGCGCATCGCGGGGCTCGTGCGGAGGCGGCGTGGGCGGTAGTCCATGCTCAGCCCTTCAGGGGTGCGATGTCGGCGGCGCCGAGGGCGATGAGCTCCGCAGAGACCCGACCCGCGACATCCGCCGCGGGGTTCGGTGAGTCGGAGACATAGAGCGCGTGCGAGCTCGTGATCTTGTCGGAGCCGTCGGGCGCGTAGACGCGCGCGTCGAGAAAGAGCAGGCCGTCGTCGATGAAGGCGTGCGCGGCGATGGGCGCAGCGCACCCGGCCTCGAGCTGGGCGAGCACGGCACGCTCTGCCATCACTGTCGTGTGGGTCGGCTTGTGGTCGAGGGCCGCGACGAGCTTCTCCTCCCCCGTGCGCACTTCGAGCGCGAGTGCACCCTGGCCGGGAGCCGTCGGCCAGCCGGCGAGTGAGAGGTACTCGGTCACGGCTTCGGCTCGACCGAGGCGTTCGAGGCCGGCGGCGGCGAGGAGCACGCCGTCGAGGCGCTGTGCTGAGCCTGTCGAAGTATCGTCTCCCACGCGAGCAAGGCGCGTGTCGACGTTGCCACGGATGTCGACGACGACGAGGTCCGGCCGGCGCGCCAGGAGCTGCGCGGCACGACGCGGGGATCCCGTGCCGATGCGCGCACCCTCGGGCAGAGTCTCGAGCGTGAGCCCGTCGCGCGCGCACAGGGCGTCGCGTGCATCCACTCGCTTGGGAATCGCACCGATCGTGAGGCCGGGCGTTGGCGCGGTGGGGAGGTCTTTGAGCGAGTGCACAACGACGTCGCACTCGCCAGCGAGCAGGGCGTCGCGCAGTGCGCTCGCGAAGACGCCGGTGCCGCCTAGGGTCGCGAGGGACTCCTTCGACGTGTCGCCCTCGGTCTTGATGACGACGATCTCCACCTCAGCGCCCTTCGCGGCGAGCGCGTTGGCGATTCTCTGGGTCTGGGCGAGGGCGAGGGCAGAGCCGCGCGTGCCGATGCGGAGCGCGCTCACGGCAGCACTCCGGCGAGCGCCGGCTTGAAACCGAGGCGTACGTTCTCGCAGCAACCGGGACGGCAGGTGTCGTACCAGGGCCCGAGTTCGGTCAGGGCGGGGCGATCCTCGGTGGGGGTTCCGTTGACGCGCTCGAGCACGAGGTCGATGAGGCCGGCGACGTAGGCCCGGTGCACTCCCGGCGTGGGAACCCGCACCGCAAAAGCGCCGAGCTCTTCGGCCGTCTCGAGGGCCTCGGTGTCGAGGTCCCACTTGACCTCCATGTGGTCGGAGACGAAGCCGAGCGGCACGATCACGAAGGCCTTGGTTCCGGCGGCGGCGAGGTCGCGCATCGCGTCGTTGATGTCGGGCTCGAGCCACGGCATGCTGGGCGGGCCGGAGCGGGACTGGTAGACGAGGCTCCACGGCACGGGCGCCGAGGCGGGGTTCGGCTGCGAGAGGTTCGGCCCTTCGAGAGCCTCAGGGACCGAAACGGCCTCAGGGGCCGAGGGGACCGACGCGGCCGCAGCCAGCATGACTACCTCCGCGACCGCGAGGTGCTGCGCCTGGTAGGCGTTGCCCTGCGGTCCGCTCTTCTCCGCGTCTGCCGTCGGGATCGAGTGCGTCGCGAACAGCACGTGAGTGTCTTCGCGAGCGATGCCCTGAGCCGCGACATCCGCGAGCCCCTGGGTCACTCCCTCGATGAACGGCTCGACGAAGCCGGGGTGGTCGAAGAACTGGCGCACCTTGTCGATCTGGATCTGCCCGGCGAGACCGGTCTCGTCGAGCGCGATCGCGTAGTCCTCGCGGTACTGCCGGCAGCTCGAGTAGGAGGAGTACGCCGAAGTGCCGACGGCGATGAGCTTGGTGAAGCCGCGCTCGTTCGCCTCGGTGAGGGCGTCGCGCAGGTAGGGATCCCAGTTGCGGTTGCCCCAGAGAACCGGCAGCTGGATGCCACGGCGCTCGAGCTCGGCTTCGAGTGCGGCCTTGAGCTCCCGGTTCTGGTCGTTGATGGGGCTCACGCCGCCGAAGGCGCGATAGTGGTGCGCGACTTCTTCGAGGCGCTCCTCGGGGATCCCCCGCCCGCGTGTGACGTTCCGCAGGAACGGGATGACGTCATCCTGCCCTTCGGGACCGCCGAAGCTGGCGAGGAGGATCGCGTCGTAGGCGACCGGCTCGGTGACGTGTTCGGCGCCCGAGGATGCCTGCGCGGAGGCCGCCCCGACCACCCGCTGGTCGGGCAGGCCGCCCGCAGCCGGATCGAAACCACCGTTACTGATACTCACGACAGGATCTCTGCAATCTCCGAGACGTCGATGCGACGACCGGTGTAGAACGGCACTTCTTCGCGCACGTGCATGCGCGCATCGGTTTGGCGCAGCGTGCGCATGAGGTCGACCAGGTCGACAAGTTCGGGTGCTTCGAGCGCGAGAATCCACTCGTAGTCGCCGAGCGCGAAGCTCGCGACGGTGTTGGCAAGCACCTGGCGGTACTCGCTGCCCTTGCGGCCGTGCTCACCGAGCATGGCCTTGCGCTCCTCGTCGGGCAGCAGGTACCACTCATAGCTGCGTACGAAGGGGTAGACGGTGAGCCAGGCCTCCGGCTCCTTGCCGCGCATGAATGCGGGCAGGTGGTTGCTCGTGAATTCGGCGTCGCGGTGCACGCCCATGGCGTTCCACACCGCGGAGAGCGGGGCGAGCGGCTCACTGCGGCGCAGGCGACGCAGTGCCCACTGGAGTTTCTCCGGGCTGGGGCCGTGCAGCCAGATCATGATGTCTGCGTCGGCGCGCATGGATGACACGTCGTAGAAGCCGCGCACGGTGACGCCGGCCTCGGTAATCTCGGCGAGCTCTCGGCTCATCTCGCCGGTGCCGGCGACCTTGTCGAGGTTGTGGCGGTGGAGCACCGACCAGAGGGTGTAACCGAGTTCGGGGGTTTCAACGCTGTCTGGGCTGGTGTTCACGGCTTCTATCCTCCCCCCGTTGGAGGCAAGCGTCTAATCCGGATGCACGGAGGCTGGGAGCCTTCGCTACTCCCCGACCGCGAACCCGATGGCCGCCGCGATGATCGTCGCCTGCACCGCGTCGATCTGTGCGCCCCGCACGACTGCCTGGCCCGGATCCAGGGCTGAGACATCGCTGCCGCGGAGGTCAGCCTGCGTGAAGTCGGTGCCGCGCATCCATGCCCCCGACAGGTCGCACCCCGCGAAGGTCGCGCCGACGCAACTGGCTTTCGAGAGCTCGACCTCGCGCATGCGCACGCCGGTGAAGGTCGTGCCGTTGAGCTTGGCGCCCTGCAGGCTCACGAACGACCAGTTGCCACCGTCGACCTTGATGAGGTCGAAGTCGCATCGGTCGAAGACACTGCCCTGCAGCTTGCACGAGGTGAACGACGCGTCGAAGAAATTGCACTGGCGAAAAGTGCAGTTCACGAACGCCGACTCGGTGTGCTGGGTGACGTTGAACCGCACGTTGAGAAAGGTGCAGTCCGTGAAGACGGTGCCGCGCGTCGTGAGCTCGGTCATGTCCACGTCGATGAACGAGACACCGGTGAACTCTTCGTTGACGAGGTCGCGGGCGTACCAGTCCTCACCGCGCACGATCGAGCTGGGGATGGCCATCAGGCCATCCAAGCACGAGCGGCCGCGCATTCGCGTGGCGCGACTGATCGATTGTCACAGCTGGCGCTCAAGTATTTCTTGAGTGTCACGGGCCTCGCGCTCTCGCGCGATCGTTTCGACCGAACCTGCCTCCAGTCGAGCGACGAGATGGCGGGCGAAGCCGATGCCCGCGATCCATTGCCCGAAGGTCGCGATGAAGCCGAAGTTGTAGGGCGAGAGCAGAATCCCAACGACCATGAGCGCCAGACCGATACCCAAAGCGACGACAGACCATCGACGCACTCTGCGAATGTGCTCGGTGAGCTCGTCGATCGACGGCTCCGGCGGCGCGGGCAAACCCTGCGCCTCGAGTTCCTCGCGGAGGATGTAATCGTCGAGCTCCCGCTCGCGCTCCGCCAGAGCAGCCAGCACCTGGCCCCCAATGATCGTCACCAATGCGGCGATCGCTATCGGGAAGTGCAGGGGCTCGACCCCGAGAAGGGTGGTCAGGCTGGCCCCGACGAGAGTGACAGCTCCCAGCCCCCACACGACACGTGACGCGACACGCAGCGCGCGGGCTCGTGACATGGGGCTCCGATCGGTCGAAGCGAGTCTAGTGAGCTTGATCGGCCTCGTCTTCGTCAGATTCCTCGAACGACACGAGCAGGTCGCGCGCCGCGGACTCCGCGAATCCGACGACCGCCGCGAGGCCGGTACCTGACACCGCTTGTCCGATGACGGTGACGCCGTCGACCGCGGCGGGAACGACCGAGGCCGGGCGGCTCCAGCGCGCGAACGCCGAGTCGAGCACGGCCGACTCTGGCAGGTCGACGCCGAGAAGCGCGGCGGCATCCAGTCGCGCGATCTCGAGGGTCGGCAACGCGTCGAACGAGAGCCGCAGCACGTGCTTGCCGCCCGCGCGCTCGGCGAGCCACGGCCACTTCGCGGTCGAGTGGGTCAGAGCCTTGGCGTGGATGTCGGTGCCCGGCGCCACGAGCACGCCCGTGCCGCGCGGTGCTGCGTCGAGTGAGGGCGCGTCGACGACGAGCGTGACGATGTGAACGTCGGTCGCGCCCTCGGGCGACGCCGCCGCGATCACGGTGTGGTCGAAACCGTCGACAGGGCCGAGCGGGAGGGATCGCTCGAGCGCGATCGTCACGCCGAGGCGCGACAGGTCCGCGACGAGCTCATCGACGATGCGGTGCACGCCGCCGCGGACTCCCTGCACGGCGGAACCGGCCGGAGCCGAGTCACGCAGCGACCGCACGGCGCGAGCGAGCGAGCCCTCGCTGCGGAGCGCCCCGCGCAATGTCGGCGCGATGCGGTCGAGTTCGAGGTCGTCGGGGTGGCGCGAGTGCACGCCGAGGGTGACCGGGGCGACGAGCTGCTCAAGCATCCGGGATCCCATGCGTGTGCGCACGAGCTCGCCGAGCGTTCTCGAGCGCGCTCCGTACAGGCCGGGGAGGAGTGTCTCGAGGTAGGCGCGAAAGGCAGTGCCGGGGCCGACGACCGCGACGACGTCGGAGGCGAGCGGAACGCCGGGGATACCCAGAAAACTCGTCTGCGGTAGCGAGACGGCACCGGTCGAGCGGTACAGCCATGCGGGGGTCGGAGACGGGGAGACGATTTCGGAGGCGAGTCCGAGTTCGGTCGCGAGCGCCGCAACTGTTCCACGGCGGATCGCGAAGCTCTCGGCACCCGAATCGAGCACGACGCCCCCCACGGTGTGAAACGCCACGGTACCGCCGAGCCTCGACGAGGCTTCGAAGAGCGTGACATCCACGCCGCCCATGGCGAGTCGACGGGCCGCAACGAGTCCCGCGACGCCGCCGCCGACGACAGCGACGGTTGTCACAGCGAGTGCACCAGTTCGACGATGCGCGTGAGCACGGCAGGGTCGGTCTCAGGCGGAACCCCGTGGCCGAGGTTGAGCACGTGGGCCGGGGCCTCCTGGCCGCGGCGCACGACGTCACGCACGTGCGACTCAAGGGTCTGCCACGGTGCGGCAAGCAGCGCGGGGTCGAGGTTGCCCTGCAGCGGCACCGTGCCGCCGAGGCGACGCGAGGCCTCATCGAGCGGGATGCGCCAGTCGACACCCATGACGTCGGCACCGGTGCCGTGCATCGCACGCAGCATCTCGCCGCTGCCGACCCCGAAGTGCACCTTGGGAACGTCGAAGCCGCGGAGCGCCGAGAGCGCGCGCTTGGAGTGCGGGGCGACGCGCTTGACGTAGTCCACCTCGCTGAGCGATCCGACCCACGAGTCGAACAACTGGGCGGCGGACGCCCCGGCCTCGACCTGCGCGCGCAGAAACTGTCCGGTGACATCGGCGCACCAGTTGAGCAGGTTGGCCCAGGCGTGCGGGTCGGCGTACATCATGGTGCGGGCGCGCAGCTGGTCTTTGGATGGCCCGCCCTCGACGAGGTACGACGCCAGCGTAAAGGGTGCTCCGGCGAAGCCGATGAGGGGCGTCGACCCGAGCTCGGCGACGACGAGGCCCACGGCCTCCCGGATCGGATCCAGGGCATCGTCGTCAAGAGGCCGCAGTGCCGCGACGTCGGATGCCGAGCGGATCGGGTTGGCGAAGACCGGGCCACGGCCGGGCACGATGTCGACGTCGAGGCCAGCGAGCTTGAGCGGGATCACGATGTCGCTGAAGAAGATTCCCGCGTCGACGCCGTGGCGACGGATCGGCTGGAGGGTGATCTCCGCGGCGAGCGACGGCGTCAGGCAGGCGTCGAGCATCTGGTTGCCGACGCGCAGCTCCCGGTATTCGGGCAGCGAACGACCGGCCTGACGCATGAACCAGACCGGCGGGGTGGACTGCTTGTCGCCGGAGTAGGCGAGAACGAGAGGTGACTGTGAAGTTCGCCCGTCGACGAGGGGGTGATTCGGTGCGAGGGGCATGGAGTTAACATTAGATCGTGCTCCTGTGCCTCACCTCGAACCACAACAACGCCAGCTTCGACCTTCTGGAGAAGCTGTCGATCGGGGCACCCGCAGCAGCAACCGAACTCGTCGGCGCGAGCGCGTTTGTCTCCGGCGCCGTCGTTCTTGCCACCTGCAACCGCTTCGAGGCCTACCTCGACATCGACGAGCCGCTCACCGGTTCGACGGCGGTCGCCGTGCAGTCCACCCTTTCCGCGCTCTCGGCCGGTAGCGGGGTGAGCGAGGAAGACCTGCGCGCCTCGATCACTGTGCTGTGCGGCGATGACGTTCCCTCCCACCTGTTCGCGGTCACGAGCGGGCTCGAGTCCGTCGTCGTCGGCGAAGATGAGATCTCCGGCCAGGTGCGTCGTGCCCTCGACGAGGCCCGCACCAACCGCACGACGACCTCGGGGCTCGAGAAGCTCTTTCAGCAGGCCGCCCACACCTCCAGGAACGTGCGCAACACGACAGAGCTCGGTGGTGCCGGTCGCTCGCTCGTGCGCCTCGCCCTCGAACTCGCCTCGAGCCGCGTGACCGACTGGCAGTTCGCCCGCGTGCTCCTCGTCGGCACCGGACAGTACGCGGCCACCACCCTCGCAGCACTCCGCGACCGCGGAGCCGTCGACGTTCGGGTGTTCTCCCCGTCGGGCCGCGCCTCCAAGTTCGCGACCAAGTACGGCATCCGTGCGGAGCTCGCCCTCGACGCCGCGATCGGCTGGGCCGACGTCGTCATCACCTGCACGGCATCGCTCGCGGTGCATCCAGCTGACTTCACCAACGACGCCCGCAGGCTCGTCATCGACCTCGGCCTGCCCCGCAACGTCGACCCTGCCGTTGCGAAGCTCGAGGGCGTCGAGCTGCTCGACCTCGAACTCATCAGCAAGCACGCGCCCATCGAAGCCCTCACGGCGGCGGCGGATGCCCGGGCCATGGTCGCAACGTCGGCCGCGGCCTTCTCGGCGGCGCCTGGCATCGAGCCGGCCATCGTTGCGCTGCGAAGCCACGTGTTCGACCTGCTCGACGCCGAACTGGAGCGGGCGCACGGCGATGCCCGCACCGAGGCTGCGCTGCGTCACCTCGCCGGAGTGATCCTTCACGCACCGTCGGTTCGCGCGCGGGAGCTCGCGAGCGCGGGAGAAGCCGAGCGGTTCACCGACGCGCTCGAAGCGCTGTTCGGGATCACCGTCGCAGAGCCCGCCGCGGACGAAACCATCACGCGGGCAGGTTGACGCCTCTCCACAGTTCCGCCTGCAGGAGCATGGCGAACTCTCGCAGGAGCGCCTCGTCGACCGACCCGGGTTCCCGCGGCGCATCGTCGAGGATACACAGGGCACCGATGCGTTCCCCCGTCGGAGCCTCGACCGGGAACCCCGCATAGAAACGCACGCGCGCATCGCCGACGACGAGCGGATGCGTTGCGAACCTGGCGTCGTCGAGCGTGTTCGGCACGATGAAGGCACCGGCCTCGGTGATCGTGACTGCGCACGCAGAGCCCTCACGCGGCATCTCCTGCAGTTCGATGCCCGAGCGTGACTTGTGCCATTGACGATCGTTGTCGACGACGCTGAACATCGCCGCGCTGGCGTGGAAGGTGCGGCGTGCGAGCTCGACGATGCGGTCGAAGCGCTCCTCGGGCGGCGTGCCGGCGATGCCGAGGTCGTCGACGGCGCGCTGGCGGTCGCTCTCCTCCTTGACCGAGGCTTCGGCGAACGGCGCCCGGGCGGGCCCACGATCGACCGAGCTGTACTTGCTGAGCGGCGCGACGACGGCGTCGACGATGAGGTCGGCCCACAGCCGGTACTCCTCGGTGCTGCGGTAGCGATTGGGCACGGGTACCGGCACCGGTGAGAACGGCACGAACGTCGACCGCTCGAACTCGCCGAGGAGTCCCAGGGTCACGCGGTTGAGCACGTGGCCGTGGCGCTGCGCGATGCTGCCGATGATCGCATCGAAGATCCGGAGTGAGCGAATGGGAGGAATGCCGACGACAAAGACACTCGTCGACTGGGACGACGCATCCTCGACGTGTTTCAGAAGGCCGCGGATGCTGCGGCGCCAGGCCCGCCTGCCGGTCAGGCCGATCGCGTCGTTGATGCCGACCATGAGCACAACGGCGTCGTAGCGCCAGAGCCGGGCATCGTCAAGGTAGCGCACCGCCGTGCTCGCGAGCATTTTGGGGTCGGGGATGACGTCGACCATCGCCCCACGACCGGTTCTCGCCGATACGGCGCGAGCGAGGGCGCCGGGCAGCGAGAGGTCATGGCTGAGCACACCCCATCCGACGGCGGGACCGCTGCCCACGATGAGGAGACGGTCGCTGTCCGCTCCAGGCGCGTGCACTTGGGGAATGTCGCGGGGTCGCGGAACGCTATCGAGTTCGCTCTCGACGCTGGCAACCCAGAATCGCATGAACGGGCGCATGAGCCAGAGCAGGATGTCGCGCACTCTTCACTCCCTCCCTGCTGTGAGGCTCAGACTAGCCGGGAGTGGAACGCCCTGTCCGTTAGGCGGGCGAAGAACGAGTTTTAGTCGTCGTCGCTGAGAAGCGCCCACGCGACGAGACCGGCGACGGCGATCGCAACAGCTGTCGCTCCCACGATCCACGGAACGGGGTTCGAGTCGTACGACTTTTTCGCTTTGTCAGCGAGGATGTTTGCCTGCTTCGGCACGTTGAACTTGTCGTCGAGCTCGTCGAGGGTGCTCTCGAGGGCTGCGCGCTGGGTGGCAATCCGGGCCTGGACGTCGCTCATGGTCTTAGTCTCGCTTTCCGGTGCCCTTGAAGGCATCCACGTCTTTTTTGACACTTGCGATGGTCTCGGTGGGTGCTGGCGGCACACCCTTCTTCAGCAGTCCGACGCCGATCAGAACGAGCGCCACCGCGATAATCAGCAGTACTCCCCCGACGATCAGTGCAGCGGCCCAGCCCGGCAGAACCGTCGCGAGGCCGAGGATGGCTGCTGCGGTGAACACGCCGAGCGCGAAGAACAGAAAAGCGCTGGCTCCGACGAGCAGCCCGATCCCGATGCCGGCAGCCTTGAGCTTGCCGACCACCTCCTGCTTGAGCTGTTCGAGTTCGCTCTTCACGAGGTCGACGATGTACCCGGGAAGGTCACCGATGAGTCGGAAGATGGAGCGCTTCGTCGTGGGTTCTGCTGAACTCATGACTGCCTACTTCTTGGTCGTTGTTGTCTTCGCGCCTGACGCCGTCGGCGTCTTCGCTGCAGGCTTCGAGGAGCCGGCAACCTTCGAGACCACCGTCTTGGCACCATCGGCGAGGAACTCAGCCACCTCGGGGGCCTTGTCCTTCACGAAGCCCTCGGCGTTGTTGACCTGCTTCTGCACGCGGGGGTCGTTCCAGAGCTTCGTGGCGTTAGCCTTGATCTCTTCGTACTTCTCACGTCCTGCGCGGGTGCCGAGCACGTAGCCGACAGCGAGGCCGACCACCAAAAGGATCTTGCCTTTCATGGTGTTCTCCGTTTCGTTTCGCGAAAAAAGCTAGTTCCAGCGTAGCCGGATGCGGATTCGCTCCGAGCGTTCTCTCAGGCAGCATCAAGATTCGGTGCGCGCTACCGTTGAAACATGATCGACCAGAGCCACTTCCGCGAGCAGGCGACGCTCACGACGCCGAACCTCCTTCTCGAGCCGCTCGGCCCGCAGCACTTCGAGGGAACCTGGAGCTCGATCAACGATCCGGAGTCCCGCCGACTGGCCGGCGTGCATGAGATCTACACCGAGCAGGAGGTGCGCGACTACCTCGCGAGCCGCGCCGCCCAGCACGACCGCGCCGACTGGGCGATCATCCGGGAGCAGGATGGCGCCTTCGTCGGCACGATCGTTCTCAAGGATCTCGACAGGCACAACGAGACGATGGGCTTTCGCATCTCACTGAGCACGCACGAGGCGGTTGTCGGCAAGGGCTACGGTTCCGAGGCCACCAAGGCCGTCATCGACTTCGGATTCCGCGTCGTCGGTCTGCATCGCATCACTCTCGAGGTCGTCGACTTCAACACCCGTGCGCAGCGCGTCTACGGCAAGTCCGGGTTTCACCCCGAGGGCCTCCGCCGCGAAGCCTGGCTCTGGGAGGGCGAGCGCAGCGACGTCATTCTCATGGCCGTCATGAACGGCCACTGAGGTACCCGCTCACTTCGAGAAGAGCTTCGCCACCCGCTCGACGAACCGGTTGTTGGCGACAGCCATGAGCAGTCGCAACTGCTTCTCGGTCACCGGGACCCCCGGAAAACTCAGCAGCCGACGCATCGGCATCGACCCGACCATCTCGAGAACGCTCGCGCCACCCTCGACGAGGTCGTCCCCGCCGCCGCTCGCTCCGGCAGCCGCCCTGCGGAAGATCGGCCCGGTCACGGGATGCGCGAGCCACGCCGTCACCGAGGCCTCGAGTGTGAGCTTTTCGGGCGCACGACTCGCGGGCTGGCTGACGGTATCGCGCAACTCGATGTCGTGCGCCGAACGCCCGACCTGCACCTCGTAGTCGCCGCCAGCCACCTCGAAGGCGGCGGTCGCGACATCCCAGTAGCTGAACGCGCGAGCGTCGAGCGGGATCGTGACAGTGATCGACTGCCCCGCTGCGAGCCAGAGCTTGCGGAACGCGCGCAGCTCGCGCGCCGGCGTGCGCACGGGCGACGTCGGCGCCGTGACGTAGACCTGCAGGACCTCCGCTCCCGCGCGGTCGCCCGTGTTGGTCACGGTGACGCGCACCCCGTCTCTCGCGACGGCGAGGTCGCTGTAGTCGAAGGTCGTGTAACTGAGCCCGTGACCGAAGGGGTAGCGCACCGGCACCTCGGTGGACTCGTAGTAGCGGTAGCCGACAAAGACGCCCTCGCCGTAACGCACGACATCGCCGTCGCCGGGAAAGTTGAGGAAGCTGGGGTTGTCCTGCACGCGCAGCGGAATCGTCTCGGCGAGCCGACCGGAGGGGTTGGCGTGTCCGAGCACGACATCCGCTACGGCCGAGCCGCCCGCCTGCCCGAGCAGCCACCCCTCGAGGATCCCGGCGACGGAATCGTGCCACGGCTCGAGCGAGACCACGCCGCCGTTCGTGAGCACGACGACGGTGCGGGGATTGGCTGCCGCGACGGCGGCGATGAGTTCCACCTGGTCGGCGGGGAGGTTCAGGTGCGCGCGGTCGAAGCCCTCGGATTCGTCACCCTCGGGCAGGCCGACGAAGAGGAGCGCGACATCCATTCGGCTGGCGAGAGCGACAGCCTCTGCGGCGAGCGCCGCATCACTCTCGCGACCGAGCGTATAGCCGGGCGCGAACTCGATGGTCGCGCGTGCCATGAGTGCATCGAGTGCCGAGTCGACGCGGGTCGGTTCGACCTGGGATGACCCGGCCCCCTGAAAACGCGGGCTGCGGGCGAACTCCCCGATGACGGCGATGCGCGCGTCTGCCGCGAAGGGCAGCACGTCGCCCTCGTTGCGCAGGAGCACGATCGACTCGACGGCTGCCTCACGCGCGAGCTGGTGGTGGGCGTCGAGGTCGAACTCGGCGACGGGCGCACCTCCGCGTTCGACGAGCGCGATGATGCGGGCGACGGATGCATCGAGCACCGACTCCGCGAGACGGCCAGAGCGCACCGCCTCGACGATTGCCTTCTCGCTCGACGCCTGGGGGCCAGGCATCTCGAGGTCGAGGCCCGCGGCGAGCGTGGCGACTCGGTGGTCGACGGCACCCCAGTCGGAGACGACGAGGCCCTCGAAGCCCCACTCCTCGCGAAGGATCTCGGTGAGCAGGCGGTGGCTCTCGCCGACGTACTCCCCGTTGACGCGGTTGTACGAACTCATGACGGTCCACGGTTGCTCGCGCTTCACGATCGTCTCGAAGGCGGGCAGGTAGATCTCGCGCAGCGTGCGCTCGTCGATCTCCGCGGAGACTGTCATGCGGTTCGTCTCCTGGTTGTTCGCGACGTAGTGCTTGAGGCTCGCCCCAACACCCTGCGACTGGATGCCACGCACCCACGCGGCGCCCAACTCGCCTGAGACGAGCGGGTCTTCGGAGAAGTACTCGAAGTTGCGACCGCACAGCGGGGAGCGCTTGATGTTCACGCCAGGGCCGAGCAGCACCGACACTCCCTCGGCGCGGCACTCTGCACCCAGGGCGCGGCCGACGCGTTCAAGGAGCTCCGGATTGAAGCTCGACGCAATGCCCGCGGCCGGCGGAAAACACGTTGACGGAACACTCGTGCCCAGTCCGAGGTGATCGCCGCCCTCAGCCTGCTTGCGAAGACCGTGCGGGCCGTCCGTCATCATCACCGAGGGGATGCCCGCGCGCTCGATGACGCGCGTCTCCCAGAACCCGCCGCCAGCGACCAGTGCGGCCTTCTCTTCGAGGGTGAGGTCGATCATGGAGATACCGTACCGGTGATCGAGCCGGTC
>Ga0247817_10000123_pt1 | contig 58747 bp, 63 predicted proteins | sample UWRJL212509R1_FD_178010 | JGI IMG/M metagenome (GOLD analysis project Ga0247817, IMG submission 178010) | Plant litter microbial communities from Arlington Agricultural Research Station in Wisconsin, United States - UWRJ-L212-509R-1 | ecosystem: Environmental > Terrestrial > Plant litter >... | reverse complement strand
GTAAATTAGCTTTGACTCACTCAGCGCTAGTTCACTCTACAGATATGAAAAGCATTAAACAACAATTAAGAATTATCTAATAATTCTTTAGGTTAAAAAATTATTTATATAACCTTGGAGTATGGCTTTTAAGTTCCTTTGATTTAATTCAGGACGCCTGCTACAAAAACACATTAAAATTATGCCAAGATCGGTAAATTCAGTTGCTAAAAGAGCAAGAAGAAAAAAAATAATGAAGCAAGCCAAAGGTTTCTTTGGTAGACGTAAAAACGTTTGGACAGTTGCTAAAAACGCGGTGGAGAAAGCCATGGTTTATGCTTACCGCGATAGAAAGCAGAACAAAAGAAATTTCCGTGCATTATGGATTCAACGTATCAACGCTGGAGCTAGATTGGAAGGAATGTCTTATTCTCAATTCATGGGGAAAGTAAAAGCTAACGGAATCGAATTGAACAGAAAAGTTCTTGCAGATTTAGCGATGAATCACCCAGAAGCTTTCAAAGCAGTACTTAATAAAGTAAAATAAACGTTTTATAAACTCAGTTTGTCTTACTTACTTATAGAAAAACCATCTCGAAAGAGGTGGTTTTTTTGTTTTCATTATATTTGTTTCATGAATCCGCTAATCCAACATATAGAAAAATTTCTTTCCCTGACTTCTGCGGAAGCCGAAATTACGCTCTCCTATTTTCAGCCAGAAAACTTCAAGAAGAAAGAAATCCTTTTAAGCGAAGGACAAATCTGCAACAAACAATATTTTATCATTAAAGGATGCATTCGGTTTTATATAAACAATTCAAAAGGCGTGGAACAGACAATGCAATTTGGGATTGAAAATTGGTGGATTACCGATTACCTAAGTTTTCAATATCAAACTCCGACGCGCTTCAACATCCAAGCAATTGAAAATATCGAAGTGCTTTCTATCGACAGAAAATCATTTGATGAACTTTTAGAGCGTGTTCCAAAGCTGGAAAAATACTTCAGATTGGTCATCCAAAAATCATTCGGCGCTTCTCAAGTCCGCATTGCTTATCTTTTTACAATGTCTGCCGAAGAACGTTTTCATCATATGAACAATATGTTTCCTGAGTTTATTCAACGCGTTCCGCAATATATGGTTGCCTCCTATTTAGATTTTTCTCCCGAATTCATGAGTAAGATTCGTGCTGGCAAAGTGTAAATTCATTTCTTGAAGTACTTCAAGTTTTTTAGAAATCATTTGACGGAAATTTGTAATGAACTTAAAAACACATTAAAAATGGAAACCAGAGTAAATATTTTACAGACACAACCGGAAGCGTACAAAGCATTAATGGGATTAGAAAAATACATCGCTTCCACCTCACTGAGTCCAGCGCACAAAGAATTAATCAAAATCAGAGCTTCGCAAGTTAACGGCTGTGCCTTTTGTTTGAGCATGCACACAAAAGATGCTAGAAAAAATGGTGAAACTGAACAAAGAATCTATCTTTTAAATGCTTGGAGAGAAACCAAAAATCTTTACACCGAAGAAGAAAAAGTGATTCTTGCCATGACTGAAGAAGTGACTTTGATCCAAAATCTTCTTTCAGATGCAACGTATAAAAAAGCGAAAGAACTTTTTGACGACGCTTACATTTCAAATATCATCGTCATGATTACCACGATCAATGCTTGGAATCGAATAGCAATCGCCACGGAAATGCCGATCATGTAACACTTCAAAACCATCTCTTCAGATGGTTTTTTTATGCAAAATAATTTAATTCAAAAATATTCAGTTATTTAAAGTAATATTGCGATTCGTTCGTCTTCCTATTTATGAATGCAGACGTAACATCAACTATGAGCGACAATTCAAAAAATACGATCTCAAATACCATTTCCAAATTCGGGAAAGGCTTGACTTCTTTCATACGTGGAAAGGTCAGCAGTTCTGAAGATGCCGAAGATATCGCGCAGGAAGTCTGGTATCAGCTGAGTAATTTTTCGAATATTGACGACATTGAAAGTATCAGCGGTTGGCTTTATCAGGTCGCCAGAAATAAAATTACCGATTTGTATCGGAAGAAAAAGCCCGAACCTCTTGAGGATTATTCGTATGAAAGTGACGAAGGCGAGTTTTCGTTCAAGGAAATTTTACTTTTGGATGATTCTGAAAATCCAGATTTGGCACTTTTTAAAGAATTATTTTGGTCAGAATTATTGAAAGCTTTGGAAGAATTGCCCGAAAACCAAAAACAGGTTTTTATCTTAAACGAGATTGAGGATTTTACCTTACAGGAAATAGCCGACCAGACCAATGAAAATCTCAAGACAATCATAAGCAGAAAAGGTTATGCCGTGAAATACCTGAGAAAGAAACTGAATTATTTATACCAAGAATTAAATTATTAAAACTATAAAAATGGAAAGATCAATCAGAAATAACAGAAGAAGAAAACCATTCGCGCTATTCATAATTGCCGGGATTTTTATCCTTGGCGCCGTCGTAATGCTTTTGTGGAACGCGATTCTCCCCGATGTTTTGGGCGTTGTTGCTTTAAATTATTGGCAGGCTTTGGGATTATTGGCATTGTCAAGAATACTTTTTGGAGGCTTTAAATTCGGACCAAGAGGAAATCACCGTGGTTTTGGAAACCCAAGATTAAAGGAAAAGTTCATGAACATGTCAAGGGAAGAACGCGCCAATTTCAAAAATGAATGGAAAGAAAGATGCCGAATGCGAAAAGACAACAATGTATAAAAAGGAAAACCATCAGTGAAAGCTGGTGGTTTTTTGCTTTTAGAAAGGTTTACACCGCAGATTCGCAGATTTCATTTTTCCAGTAAAAATAAAAATCTGCGAATCTGCGGTATTTTTAAAGTAAAATCGAATTGCAAACGTCTTCCTTATTATAGAAGAAATTGCAAATAGCAACTTTATAAAAAAAATAAAATATTTTAAAGTAAAATCAACTTGTAAACGTCTTCCTTATTATAGAAGAAAATGCAAATAGCAACTTTAAAAAAAAGCAAAATATTTTAAGGTAAAATCAAATCGCAAACGTCTTCCTAAATAAATAACAAATACATAAAAAACAAAAACATGAAATCTATTTTAAAATCAATCGGTATTGGACTTTTAATCGGAGCGTTAGCATTTTTCGCTTTCAAATTAGTAATCACATTTTTCATCATCGGCGCCATCATGATGCTTTTCAGAAGAAGAAGATTTGAACGCCACGGATTTGGTCCAGGCAGATTTGGCGGCCATCGTTTCGCTTTTGCCGACAAAATCAGAAATATGGATGAGGAAGAATACAATGCTTTCAAGTCAAATTTTGAAAAAAGAGGTTGCGATCGTCGCGACCAAATGAGAAACAAAGAAACAAAATAATTTAAACGTAAAAACATCATGAGAAAAAAACCTAAATTTTGGCTGGCCTTCGCCGTAGCGATAATCACTTTTGGAAGCTTGAAGGCTTTTGTTCCAGGAGAATTTCAAGGCCAAAACCGCTGCAGACAAATAGAACATTGCGGTGGCAATTTTGAAAAAAGACATCATGGCCCGCATTGCAGCCATGAAAATGATAACAGAAATGAAACTAACAACAATTTAAATCAAGAAAAATAATATGTATAAAAACTATAAAAATGCAGAATTCGCAGGAAACTGTGGAACTGAACAACGCAGAAAAGAGCACTTCGTAAGAATGATGAACTATAAATTTCAACAAAAGCAAGATTTCAAAAGGCCAAAATACAACGTGCCATTGAATATCATTGAAACCGAAGAGGAATTTGAAATTCACGTTTTTGCAACAGGTTTCTCAAAAGAAGACATAAAAATCAGCGTGATTGACGACGTTCTTTATATCAAAGGCAAAAAAGAAATCGACGAAGGAAATGCGCCAAAATTCAGCAGACAAGAATTTCCTATCAAGAATTTTGAAAGAACTTTATCCTTAAATGGAAGCGCTGACGCTGAAAACATAACAGCTTCAAGCGAAAACGGAATTTTGGTCATCAAACTTCCAAAAGCAAAAAAACAGATTATTGAAGTAAAATAATTTGGATAGATTCCAAAAAAAAAGCATTCGTCTCGACGAATGCTTTTCTGTTTTATAAAAATAAATCTTAATTAAATACTTCTTCTTTTTCGCCGTCAAAACTGGCAAAGACCATACTAGGATGAGAATCTTGATGAAAAATAGTTCCGTCTTTATCAATGGCAATCGCTCCGGCAAAACCGTCAAAAGGTTTTAGTTCTGCGAAAGTTTTTGCAAAAGCTTCCTTTAAAGAAAATCCATCTGTAACGCGAGTTACAATTTTTGCAGCGACAGCGCCACTAACAATATCTTCTCCCACCCCGGTTAAACTTACACCACAAAATTCATTGGCATAATTTCCGGCGACGGTTGCAGAATCTGAAATACGTCCTGGAATTTCAAAACCTTTTCCGCCTGTGGAAGTTGCAACTGCAATTTTTCCGTCTTTGTCTAAAGCAACACAGCCAACAGTTCCCGTTCCTGTAGCTTCTAATTTTGCTTCATATTCTGAACGTCGTTGCGGAATCTCCGTAGAAAAAACTTCAAAACCGTGCTTTCTGGCGAAGTTAGTAGCACCGCTTCCGCCCAAAACTTTATCATCAAAATCAAGCAAAACCTGAGCAACCTGCACAGGATTTTTCACTTCTTCTATATTAATGACGCCGCTCATTTTGTGCGTAAAGCCATCCATTAAAGAAGCGCTCATTCTTATTTTTCCGTCGCTTTGAATTTGAGAACCAATTCCCGCGTTGAACAATTCATCGTCTTCTAACTGCGTAACAGCGTAAACTACAGTTTCTAAAGCCGTATGCGTCTTCAAAAATTTGTAGGAATCTTTCGCAATTCGCAACAAAGCGCTCTGCTTCGCTACTTTTGTTTCGTGATTTGTAGACGACTCAGAGAAAAATCCGCCGTGAATTATTATTTTCATTTTACTGATTCTTGGTTTTTGTGCAGAAGATCCACTTCGTATTGCGACGATTGAATGTGCATTTTATTTGTTTTCAAGTCATAAGTATCGTATTTACTCATCACATGAACCACTAAATTATTGATCGAAACTGGCTGGCCGAGTTCCACTTGCGTTAAATTGGTATCTTTAATCTGTCTTCCGTCAACCAAAATTACCAGTCCAGAACCGATTGCTTCCATCTTATTTTCGATAATCAACAAACCAGTATCTTCCCCCAAACCGATTCCGAGAACCTTTGGATTTCCGACAACCGCTTGAAATAATCTGCCAATTCTGCCTCTTTGCACAAAATGCGTATCAATAATTACGTCGTCAATCAAACCTAAGCCACTCGTGATTTTTACTTCGCCTTTCAGCAAAGCTTCAGAACTGCTTCCTTGATAAATCATGTTATTTGAAGCGGCGGCGGCTCCGGCAGAAGTTCCTGCATACACAAAATCTTCGTTCAGGTATTTGTCTAAAATCAGGTCGTGAAATTCTGTTCCGCCTAATATTGAAGTCAGTCGAAGCTGGTCGCCACCTGTAAACATTACAACATCTGCAGCTTTGATTCTTGCCAAAACTTCAGGATCTGTCGCCTGTTCCCTCTTTTCAATATGAAGCACGTCTACATTTTTTGCATTTAAAAATTCAAACGCTTTTACATATTCTGGTCCAACTTCTCTTGGTATTTTTGACGCAGTCGTAACGACTTCAATTCGAGAATTTTCTTTGTGTTTTGATTCAATAATCAGGCGCTTCAAAATTCCCGTTTCAAAGAAATTCAAATTGTTAGCAACGTTCGCATCAAAACTGGCTTCTGTAAAACTTCCTTTATCTACAGCACCTCCGATAATCATTAATTTTCCTTGTATATTCATTTTAATTGGTATGTGAATTCGGTAAAAATAACCAAAAACTTAAAACAGCACTAGAAAATAGCTACTTAATATTATGTTTTTGTAAATAAATCTGAGAATAAACCATTTTTAAAGTAAATAAAGAAAAAGTTTAATTTATTTTTAAAAATATTGATTCTGCTGTACCAATATTATATTTTTTTTAACTAATTTTCTAAAATATATTCAGTAAAATTTTACGAATTAAGAAAATAGTAATCAAGACTTTGACTATCAAATACTTATAAACAAAATACAAATACTAACCCGTCCCTTTTATGAAGATTTTAAAAATACAAGCCTTGCGCGGTCCTAACATTTGGAGCGTACAAAGAAAGAAATTAATCCAGATGCGTTTGGATTTGGAAGAAATGGAGCAGTTTCCAACCAATAAAATTGATGGTTTTGGCGAAAGAATTCAAGCGATGTTTCCCACAATGTATGATCATCGCTGTTCTGAAGGCGTTCCTGGCGGATTTTTTTCAAGAATTGAGCGTGGAACCTGGATGGGCCACGTCATCGAACATATTGCGCTAGAAATTCAGACTTTGGCCGGAATGGAAACCGGTTTTGGAAGAACTCGCGAGACAAAAACTTCGGGCATATATAATGTAGTATTTAGTTATACTGAAGAAAATGTGGGCCTTTTTGCTGCTGAATCTGCTGTTGCCATTGCCGAAGCTTTAATTGCCGGAACCGATTATGACTTGGAAGGCGATATTCAGAAAATGCGTGAAATCAGAGAACGCGTTCGCCTCGGTCCGAGTACGGGAAGTATCGTGGAAGAAGCTGTTGCGAGAGATATACCATGGATTCGATTGGGAACAAATTCACTCGTGCAATTAGGTTACGGAATTAATCAAGTTCGTTTTCAGGCCACAATGACTGCCAAAACGAGCAGCATTGCCGTGGATATTGCGTGCAATAAAGAGGAAACAAAAAGAATGCTGAGCAACGCTTCGATTCCTGTTGCCGGCGGTGATATTTGCGTGGATGACGAGTCTTTAGAAGCAACAATCAAAAAAATTGGATTTCCAATCGTAATAAAACCTTTGGATGGAAATCACGGAAAAGGCGCTTCTATTAATGTAATGAATTTAGAAGATGCAAAAGAAGGACTGATTTATGCCCAAAAATATAGCCGTCGCGTCATTGTTGAGAAATTTATAACCGGATTTGATTTTAGAGTTTTGGTTATCGATAATAAAATTGTTGCCGCAGCGCAAAGAGTTCCCGCGCATGTAAAAGGAAATGGGACAAATACGATTCAAGAATTAATTGACACCGAAAATCAAGATCCAAGACGTGGTTATGGTCACGAAAACGTTTTGACAGAAATTACTGTAGATCGTGATACGACTGATTTATTAGCGAAAATGAATTATACTTTGGAAACAGTTCCAAGGAAAGGTGAAATAGTTTACTTAAAATCTACTGCCAATTTAAGTACAGGTGGTACTTCTGTCGATGTGACTGACATGATGCATCCTGAAAATATTTTTTTATCCGAAAGAATTTCTCGTGTAATCGGCCTTGACATTTGTGGAATTGATATTATGGCTGAAAATTTGACACAGCCTTTGAATGAAAATGGCGGTGTAATTTTGGAAGTAAACGCCGCGCCAGGTTTCAGAATGCACTTAGCTCCGTCAGAAGGTTTGCCAAGAAACGTTGCCGCTCCAGTAATTGACATGCTTTATCCTCCAGGTAAACCAAGCAGAATTCCTATTATTGCGGTTACTGGAACCAATGGAAAAACGACAACAACGAGACTTTTGGCTCACATCGTAAAAAATAATGGGTATAAAGTTGGCTTCACAACTTCAGACGGAATTTACATCCAAAACCACATGTTGGAAAAAGGGGACACAACCGGACCAGTAAGTACAGAATATATTTTAAAAGATCCGACCGTAGAATTTGCGGTTTTGGAAACTGCTCGCGGTGGAATTCTTCGTTCTGGTTTAGGATTTAGCCGTTGCGATATCGGAATCATTACCAATATTTCAGCGGATCATTTAGGTTTGAATGACATCGATACTTTGTCAGATTTGGCAAAAGTTAAAAAGACAGTTGTCAGAAGCGTGAAAAAAGATGGTTGGGCAGTTTTAAATGCTGACGATGCAGAATGCGTGAAAATTGCCGGCGATTTAGATTGCAACGTAGCTTTTTTCAGCATGGATGAAGAAAATCCGCTGATTAAAAAATTAGGCAAGGAAGGGAAAACTGTAGCAGTTTATGAAAACGGATACATTACGATCAAAAAAGGCGACTGGAAAATCAGGGTTGAGAGAGCGACGCACGTGCCGTTGACTTTGGGTGGAAAAGCGAAATTTATGATTGCGAATGTTTTAGCAGCGACTTTGGCTTCGTATTTATATGGTTTTAAAACCGAAGATATCAGCTTGTCGCTTCAGACTTTTATTCCGAGTGTCGCGCAGACTCCTGGAAGAATGAATATTTTTGACTTCAAGAAATTTAAAGTATTGATTGATTTTGCTCATAATCCTGCTGGTTACATGGCCGTGGAAGATTATTTGAACAACGTGGAAGCTACGAAAAAAATCGGAATTATCGCCGGAGTCGGTGACAGACGTGATGAAGATATTAAAGAATGTGGCTTAATTGCCGGAAGAATGTTCGATCATATTATCATCCGTCAGGAGAAATATCTGAGAGGAAGAACCGAGGAAGAAATTATCAATTTGATTTTGGAAGGAATCGAATCTTCGGGAAGAGATATCACTTATGAAATTATTCCGAAAGAAACTGAAGCTATTAAACATGCGATAAATAGTGCCGAAGAAGGTTCTTTTATTACAGCGTTAAGCGATGTCGTCACAAATGCTATTGATATAGTACAGAGATACTTAGACAAAGAAAACGAAGAGAATATTTCATAATACAACTAAAGCCGTCAATTTTGTGACGGCTTTTTTTATTTCGTATTTTGTAATTTTTTATTTATAAATTTGAAAATACTTCAATTCAAATACTTTATAGATAATTAATAACTACAATTTTATGAAAAAAATTACATTGCTTATTTTATTTATTTCAACTTACACAAATGTCTTCGGGCAAGAATGGGTCTGGGCAAAAAGTTTTCAAAGCAATGATTACTCGGCCTTTTACAACACGTTTATTGATTCAAACAAAAATATTTACACGCTTGGCACTTTTAATACCAGCACTGCATCGATAGAAAATGTGACACTCACAAATTCTAGTGAAGCACCTACAGTTCCTACCGTTCAATACTCAGACGCGTTTATTACAAAACACGATTCTGATGGAAATTTGGTTTTTGTAAAACATTTTTCTGGTTCAAAGTTTGAATCTTTTTCATCGATCACATTTGATGGAGCTACTAATTTTTACGTAACAGGGTATTTCAATGGAAATATAGTTTTAGGGCCAAATACTTATGAATCACAAAATAATGAGACAAAGTCATTTATCGGAAAATTTGATCTTAACGGAAATTTAATTTGGACAAAACAAATAAATTACCACGGAAATTCAATTCTAAAATCCAAAAATGGCTTTTTATATTTAGCGGGAACGCATACCGGAAACACTTATAATTATGACAATTTAATTACGCCATCGGCAAATTATACAGCAGTTGTAGATAATATGGACAAAACTTTTGTAGCAAAATTAGATCTTTCTGGAAATGCAATTTGGCTTAAATCTTCCACTTATAATGGAACAGCAAGTATTCAAAATCCTCACAGAATTGGAACACAGCCAAAAGGTTTGACAGTTGATAGTAACGGAAATGTTTTTTTAGCAGGACATTTTTTTAGCAATTCCACAACTTTCGGAACACAAACTTTAAATAGAAATGCATCATCAGGTAACGCAAATTTGTTTATAGCAAAATACGATAGCTCTGGAAATTTTGGCTGGGCATCAACCGCGGCAACTTCGTCGAGTTCTAACAGTCAGGTTAACGATATTCAAGCCGACAATTCGAATAATGTTTACCTTATTGGAACGGTTCACAATTCGACAGCAAATTTTGGAGGAAGCACAATAAGTTTCTTCGGAAATTCAGGTTCATACCTTACAAAGTACAACACAAACGGCGTGGTTTCTTGGGTAAAAGGCGGAAGAATTGCAACAGACACGCAGCCAAATGCAAACTTGGGCAACAATTCTTTCGATAAAATCTATTTTGATCCTGCTAATAATATTTATGTTTCTGGAGTATTTTCAGGATATATAAATTTCGGAAATAATTATTTCGTACAAAATCCAAATTTTGCAACGCATCTATTTTCGGTAAAATTTGATCAAAGCGGTCTTGCTTCTGATTTTTATAAAATAGCCGAAGTCGCGGTTTCGCGAGAAGTAAAAATCTTAGATATTCAAGGAAGCACTTATTATTATTCAGGAAGATTAAACGATCCCACGATGACATTGGGAACAATAAATTTGCAAAATGCAACAAGTGGCCAAACGTTTTTAGCGAAAAGAGATGCTAGCTTAGGAACAAAAGATTTTGCATTTTCGAATTCAATTTATCCAAATCCGGCGAATTCATTTGTAACGATTTCAAATTTTCAGGAAGGAATGCAATATAAAATTTTTGACATCACCGGAAAACTTGTAAAAGAAAACAAATTAGATTCTCAAAATTTGTCTGTCGAAGAACTTTCAAGTGGCAATTATATTCTTCAAATTGAAAACGGAAAATCAAAAGAGAGTTTAAAATTGGTCAAGAATTAAATCAAACAAAAAAAGCCCTAACTTAAATGTTAGGACTTTTTTTTATGTCTTTAATTTTTTCTTTCTAGCTGCCGGAAATAAAACATTATTTAAAATCAAACGATAGCCTGGAGAATTGGGGTGCAGGTCTAAAACCGTCGGCGCATCTCCCACTCGATGCTGATAATCTTCGGGATCATGGCCTCCAAAAAACGTGAACATTCCCTTTCCTTTTGTTCCGTGAATGTATCGTGCTTCATTATTTACTTTATTTTCGCCCATTACCAAGACATTTGATTTGATTCTTTGGCCGTCAAAAGAAGTGGTTTGTCCCATAAAACCTTTGACCAATTGCGTATGATTTTGGCAAAGCATGCTCGGAATCGGATCCCATTTTGCAGAATAATCCATTAACGTGAAGTAATCTTTTTCAGGCATGATGTTTCTTTTTTGCGTCATATCAATATCTGAAAATTCATAAACAACAGGATTTCGTTCTAAAATATAATCTTTAAAAGCAAAACTGCTATTGTAATCAATTTTTGCTTGGTAATTTCCATCGCTTTCGTCGCCGTCAAACATCGGTTCGCAAATATCCACGCCTTCTGCCGCCAAAGCAATGTCAAAGCTATCGGTTGCAGAGCACATGGCAAACATAAAGCCGCCACCAATAACAAAATCCCTGATTTTTTTTGCTACCGCTAATTTTTCTTCGGAAACTTTACTATAACCTAATTTCTTCGCCAAAGCTTCTGCTTCCTTTTTTTGCTCAATATACCAAGGCGCATTTCTATAAGCTCCAAAGAATTTTCCATATTGGCCGGTAAAATCTTCATGGTGCAAATGTAGCCAGTCGTATAAAAGCAATCCATCTGATAAAACTTCCTCATCATATATAGGAGTAAACGGAATTTCGGCATACGTCAAAACCAAAGTCACGGCGTCATCCCAAGGCTGTTTTCCTTTTGGAGTATAAACCGCAATTTTTGGCGCTTTTTCCAAGACAACAGTTTCCATATTTTGAGACGGACTGCTGATTTCATCTAAGATAGAATTGGCTTGTCCATCTGATAAAAGTTCAAAACTAACACCTCGAATCTGGCATTCTTTTCTGATTTCTGGAGCATCTGGCAAAAGAAAAGAACCACCGCGGTAATTCAAAAGCCAGCTTACTTTAAATTGTTTATCCAAAGACCAATACGTAATTCCGTAAGCTTTCAAGTGATTTTGCTGTGAACTTTCATCCATCGGAAGCAAAATAAAAGATGCCCAAGACGGAATCGAAATCAGGAAAAATAAAAATATATAGGATAATTTTTTACGCATTCTAAAAATTTTTAAGCTTCGGAAGATTGCGAGGCTTTTGTCAAAGATAACGGTTTTTCAGAAAGTAAATTATAAAAAGTTAGCCACGAATTTTACAAAATTCCAGAAATTAATTCGGGAAGCTTTGCAAAATTAGTGGCTAATTTATTTATTGGAAGAACTTAATTCGCTAAGAATCTTTAAATATTTAAATCCTTCAATTAAAACGGAACATCACTATCATCGTCAATACTATTCATATTGCTTCCGAAAGCATCATTCGCCGAAGGAAGATTTTTTGTCAAGAACGGCGCATCCATATTCATTTTTGAAGGAAGATCATCAAAAGAAGTTCCGTATTCATCAAGGTTGTCGAACTTACCGAGATTTCCGATGAACTTTAAACGAACATTTTCCAAACTACCATTTCTGTGTTTTGCGATGATAAATTCGGCCTGGCCTTCAGTTGGCGAATGCTCATCATCATCCCATTCATCAATTTTATAATATTCAGGACGGTAAATAAACGAAACGATATCGGCATCTTGCTCAATCGCTCCAGATTCACGAAGGTCAGAAAGCAAAGGCCTTTTGCTCGATCCACGCGTTTCCACGGCACGCGAAAGCTGTGAAAGTGCAATTACCGGAACGTTCAATTCTTTTGCCAAAGCTTTTAAGTTTCGGGAAATTGTAGAGATTTCCTGCTCACGATTGCCCCCACCTTTTCCGTTGCCACCGGCTGTCATCAACTGAAGGTAATCGACAATAATCAGACGAATTCCGTATTGTGATGCCAGACGTCTTGCCTTTGCACGCAAATCGAAAATCGAAAGCGACGGCGTATCGTCAATATATAAAGGTGCTTTTTCTAAGTTTTTAACTTTGATGCTCAATTGCTCCCATTCGTGTTTCTCCAATTTTCCGGTACGTAATTTTTCAGAAGAAAGTCCGGTTTCAGAAGAAATCAAACGCGTAATCAGCTGAACAGAAGACATCTCCAAAGAGAAAAGTGCTACCGCGTGTCCAAAATCGATAGAAATATTTCGGGCCATTGAAAGTACGAACGCCGTTTTACCCATACCAGGACGTGCCGCAATAATGATCAAATCGGAAGGTTGCCATCCTGAAGTAATTTTGTCTAATTTTTCAAAACCTGTGGCAACACCGCTCAAACCTTCTTTTCCGGCAATTTCTTCAATTCGCTTTTTTGCTTGGATTACCAAACTTTGCGCAGTTTCAGAACTACGCTTGATATTTCCTTGGGTAACTTCGTATAATTTAGATTCGGCTTTGTCTAGCAAATCAAATACATCCGTCGATTCATCATACGATTCTTCGATGATTTCCGAAGAAATTTTAATCAAACTTCTTTGGATAAATTTTTGGAGAATAATCCTAGAGTGAAATTCAATATGTGCCGAAGATGAAATTTTTTGCGTCAGCTGAATCAAGTAAAAATCGCCACCAGACAAATCAAGTTTTGCCGTTTTTCGCAACTGAGCCGAAACTGTTAATAAGTCAACAGGTTGCGAATCGTTGAAAAGTGTAACAATCGCTTCAAAAATGTGTTTGTGTGCTTCTTTGTAAAATGCGTCAGGCTGGAGAATATCGATCACCTCATCCACCCCTTTTTTATCAATCATCATCGCGCCTAAAACTGCCTCCTCCAAATCGAGCGCTTGTGGCGGGAGTTTTCCTTTTTCGAGATTGATTATCGTAGTTTTATCTACTCTAACCGGGTTTATATTTTTGAGATTTTCCATAGTGCGAAAGTAGCTAAAAATTAAAAAAGATAATCCTTGACTTGTTAGCTAGTTTTGTTTATAAGTAATGTTTTTTTGTTGATAACCAAAAAAAAATCCGAAACCACGGGGCTTCGGATTTAGTATCTGTTTGCAAAGAATTAGTCTTTGAATTCGCCCATTTTACTGTATTTATCCATTCTTTGGGACACTAATTCAGTTGTTGATAAGTCTTTCAATTCGTTGTATCCTTTCAAGATGTATTTTTCTACCGCTTTAAATGCAGTTTCTCTATCATAATGTGCGCCACCAAGTGGTTCTGGAATAATATCGTCAACCAGTTTTTGTTTTTTCATGTCAAAAGAAGTCAATTTCAACGCTTCGGCAGCCTGTTCTTTATATTCCCAGCTTCTCCATAAAATAGAAGAACACGATTCAGGAGAAATTACTGAATACCAAGTGTTTTCCATCATGTAAACTCTGTCTCCAACGCCTATTCCTAGTGCGCCACCTGAAGCTCCTTCACCCACAATTACTGTGATAATCGGCACTTTCAAGCGAATCATTTCAAAAATATTTCTTGCGATAGCTTCTCCCTGTCCTCTTTCTTCTGCTTCTAAACCTGGATAAGCTCCCGGAGTATCGACCAAAGTCACGACTGGAATTCCGAATTTCTCTGCCATTTTCATCAAACGCAAAGCTTTTCGGTAACCTTCTGGATTCGCCATTCCAAAATTACGGTACTGGCGTGTTTTTGTATTAAAACCTTTTTGCTGGCCTACAATCATGAACGACTGCCCGCCAATTTTACCTAAACCGCCAATCATCGCCTTGTCATCTTTAAAGCTTCTGTCGCCAAAAAGTTCTAGGAAAGTATCGCCACAAAGTGCGCGAACGTGATCCATCGTGTAAGGTCTGCTTGGGTGCCTAGACAGCTGAACGCGTTGCCAAGCTGTTAGATTTTTATATATACTTTTCTTAGTTTCTTCTAATTTTTTCTCGATTTGTTTGCAAGTATTGGTGACATCAACATCTGATTCTTGTCCAATAACTTGGCACTTGTCTAATTGGTCTTCAAGTTCTTTAATCGGGAGCTCAAAATCTAAATATTCCATAGGATTTGTGCATTTGTGGTTTTAGTTCGAAATGCAAAGATAAAACTTAATTTTAGAATTAAGATTGCTGATTTCAGTTTTATGAAAAATGTACGGTCTTTTTTTGCCATTATTTGCTAGAAAGATCTCACAGATTTCGATGATTTTTAGAAATAGATTGCAGAAATCGAAATTGATTGTTAAAACTGCTCTTGTATCTTTTCTGGCTTCTTATAATTTTTCAGAATTCCGTTTAAAATGACGGTCATTAATATGATCACCGCGCCGATATAAAATCCGAAACTCATTTTTTCCTTTTCTCCTAATATAAAATAGGCGAGGATAATTCCGTAAACCGGTTCCATATTCGTAGTCAGCATTACCGTATAAGGCGTCAGTTTTTTCATCACGTTTACTGAAGCCGTGAAAGCATACGCAGTACAAATCGAAGAAAGCACGATGATCAGAATCCAGTCATCTGTGGAAACCTGGAAGAATTCTGGCGTAAAAGTTCCTTCGTATAAAAGATAGCCGCTGATCAAAACCACGCCGGCGAAAAACTCATAAAGCGTGATTACAGACGGGTCATATTTCAATATTAACTTGCCGTTGAAAAGCGTAAAAGTCACGCCTAAAAAAACCGACAGCAGCGCATAAAGCATTCCTTCTAAATAGTGTCCTTCGACTTGCATGATCATCAAAAGGCCGCCGATGATGATCAATCCGAAGAAAACTTCGTACCAAAGCATTTTCCTGTTAAAGAAAATTGGTTCTAAAATGGAGGCAAAAAAAGCTCCGGTAGAAAAAACCGCAAGTGTTATCGAGACGTTTGAAACATTGATTGCCTTGAAAAAAAACAGCCAGTGCAAGGCAATTAAAAATCCTACGCCAATTAAATGGGCGAAAGATTTTGCGGGAAGTTTCCATGGTTTCTTTGTAATTAAGACATACAAAAGCATGAAAATTCCAGCAATAAGCATTCTGTACCAAACTAAAGAAGCTTCTCTGACAGTGATTAATTCGCCTAAAACGGCAGTAAATCCCCAGATAAATACGATTAAATGGAGATTTAGATAACTTTTCAGTAATTTATCTTTTTGCATTTCGAAGGAGGTAGACGGCTAAGATTCCGAATACAATATTAGGAAGCCAAACGGCTAAAATTGGCGGAATACTTGACTTTTCAGCCAGCGTTCCGAATATTTTATCAAAGAATATAAAGGTAAAAGCAAGCCCGATTCCGATGGCAAGGTTCATTCCCATCCCGCCTCTTCTTTTCATGGCAGAAACGGCCACGGCAATGACGGTCAAAATAAACGCAGAAACCGGCAAGCTAAATTTCTTATATAAAACCACCAAGTACATGTCGATATTTGACGAACCGCGGTCTCTTTCCTTGTCAATAAACTCGTTCAATTCGCCTACAGTCAAAGTTTCGGCGATATAAATCACGGGCGTTAAATCTTCTAGATCAAACTTGAAAACGGTGTCTTTTTTTGGCGCCGTTTGCAATCTGTCATCCAGCGTTCCCACCGTTCTTTTGGTATAATTGAACATGGTGTAGGTGCTGTCTTTTTCGTTCCATTTTAAACGGTCGGCGCTGATTATGAAATCTAGTTTTTCGCCCTTGAATTTCTTTAGGGAGAAATCAAAAGCTAGCTTTGACGACGTATTAAAATTGCTTACATAAATGAATTCACCAGGATTAATTTCCCTGTAAACATTAGACGTTTCACGCGTCTGCTTGTTGTTTTTCATATACGTGTAACGAAAATTATTATAGACCTGGCTCGATTTTGGAACTACGAAAAAGCCCAAAAGCAATGCCAAAATCGAAATAATCGTCGCGCCAATCATAAACGGACGCAAGAATCTCGTGAACGAAATTCCGGAACTTAAAATTGCGATGATTTCTGTGTTGTTTGCCAGTTTTGAAGTAAACCAAATTACAGACAAGAACAAAAATATCGGGAAAAGCAGGTTGGCAAAATAAACCGTAAAGTTTAAGTAATAATAAGCTACTTCTAGAAACGGCACCTTGTTTGCCAAGATTTTATTGATCTTTTCAGAAACGTCAATTACAATGGCAATTGGGATAAATAAAAATAACATTACAAAAAATGTGGCCAGATATCGCTTTAAGATGTATTTGTCTATTATTTTCATTCGGGTTTAAGGTTTTGGGTTTAAGGTTCAAGTCAAAAACGATCAACTAAAAACTAGCAACTATTTTAAAGTCTGTTATCCATCTGTTTCACCATCATTTCCTTCCAAACACGGAAATCTCCGGCCAAAATATGCTTTCTTGCTTCTCGAACCAGCCACATATAAAATCCCAGATTATGGATTGTTGCGATCTGTTTTCCAAGATATTCGTTGGCGGCAAAAAGGTGTCTCAAATAGGCCTTTGAATATTCTGTATCCACAAAAGTATGGCCCATTTCGTCAATTACAGAAAAATCATCTTCCCACTTTTTATTCTTGATATTGATGGTTCCATACGCCGTGAAAAGCATTCCGTTTCGGGCATTTCTCGTTGGCATTACGCAGTCGAACATGTCAATTCCTAACGCTATATTTTCTAAAATATTGATCGGAGTTCCCACTCCCATTAAATATCTCGGCTTGTCTTCTGGCAAAATCGCCGTCACGACTTCTGTCATCGCATACATTTCTTCCGCAGGTTCTCCCACTGAAAGTCCGCCGATTGCGTTTCCTTGCGCACCTGCATTTGCGATGTATTCTGCTGATTGCTGGCGCAAATCTTTATAGGTACTTCCTTGAACAATCGGGAAAAACGTCTGCTCATAACCATATTTAAACGGCTGCGTATCTAAATGTTTAATACATCTGTCCAACCATCTGTGCGTCATGTGCATCGAGCGCTGTGCATAACGGTAATCGCACGGATAAGGCGTACATTCGTCAAAAGCCATGATAATATCTGCTCCAATCGTGCGCTGGATTTCCATTACATTTTCTGGCGTAAAAACGTGGTAAGAACCGTCAATATGCGACTTGAACTTCACTCCTTCTTCCTTGATTTTTCTATTGGAAGAAAGCGAATACACCTGATAACCTCCAGAATCGGTCAGAATATTTCTGTCCCAATTCATGAATTTATGTAATCCTCCCGCCTTTTCCAAGATTTGAGTCTGCGGACGAAGGTATAAATGGTAGGTATTTCCTAAGATAATATCCGGATTAATCTCTTCTTTCAGTTCTCTTTGGTGCACTCCTTTTACGGAAGCAACCGTTCCAACGGGCATAAAAATCGGAGTTTCAATAACGCCGTGATCTGTGGTAATCTTTCCAGCTCTCGCCTTTGACGCAGGATCTGTATGTAATAATTCAAATTTCATTCGTGTCTTTTTATCGCATTTCCGAAGTTTCGGAACGGTGGCAAAGATAATTTATTTAAGATTTATCATTTATGAATTATGAATTTATTTAACATCATAGTTTTCAGCATTAATTGCAATGGTTATTTATCCGTAAATTACTACGTTTCAGAAACATATTCTGTCTTATAAATTTATATTTCCAAGAAACTTTCGCAAGAAACAACCTCAACTTTTGGCAAGGCCGATGGTAATTTCAAATTTTTTATATCTTTAGAAAATCATTGGCAATACAAACATTAGATTTTTATGGGATTATCAGATAATTTAAAGGGAGGAAAAGACGAGAAAAACACTCCGAATAACAACAGGCTTTTGCTATTATTAAGCGTTTATGAATCACAGCAAGGAAGCCAGGAAAGCTACATGGGCGTGCTTTCCGAACTTTTAAACGGCAATTCTTATTTGCTTTTACCAACGGTAAATAAAGACAAAACCGAAGGCTGGAAAAACATCGAAAAAGACGATTCGCTTCAGATCACGAGCGTTTTTGACATGGAAGGACTGAAGGTTTTAGGCGCTTTTACTGACGAAATGGCTTTGCTGAAATGGGCAGACCGCGAAACGCAATACACGGCAATTCCGTCGAAAGACGTTTTGGACATGTGCGAAAACAACGGCATCGGGCGCATTGTAATCAACAGTGGGCAGTCAAATATGTTTGTACTGGAACGCAATCGAGGAAATATCCAGACGCAGACATTGACCCAAAACACAGACGTGCTTCTAGGAATGCCGAGCGAACCGCTTTCAAACGAAATTATAGAAAGATTAAAAAACAGCTTTAGCAAAGTAGAAATCATCCAAGAAGCTTATCAATACGGACAAAGCATTGGTTCAGATTTTAATATCGTAATAGGTTTTCGTATTGCAAATTATACCGAAAATGCTAAGAAAGCAACAATGGACGCCGTTTCAGACGGATTGAAAGACGTTGAAATCAGCCATCCGATCGATCTTTTTTTCTTGGAAGATGAGAAATTCTATGGCACTATTAAAAATCTTGAAGGCTCGCTGATTTATAGTAAAGACTAACTGAATTAAAACACTCCAACAATGAAAAAAGCATTTCTATTATTATTTTCTGCCGGAATTATGGCTTCTTGCAACAGTCCTAAAAACACATTCTCGGGTCGAGAATCTGCTTCAAAATCCCCTTGGAACAAGCAAATTGAATATGCCGGTGGCAAAGGAACTTCGTATGAAGACGCTATCATAATCAAAAACGCAAAGAACAGTTATGACGGCGTTCCTGCAGAATATGATTATTTGAATGCCACTTTAGGAAAAAGAGGAACAGACTGGATTTCTTTAGGACAAAGTCTGCAGCATCATAACAACAAGTCTTTTGATGTGATTCATGTGGTAAAACAAAAAGATACGATGGATGTTTATTTTGACATCACTGAGTTTTTCGGGAAGTTTTAAATCACAACGTTATCAAAAAACAAGGTGCTTTCTGTATTTGTTTTTGTAACTTTAAATAAACCGTTTAAAAAAACCAACCTATTTAAATTTACAAATTATGGAAACTCCACAAAACCGCTCAAAGTCAAAACTGAGATTTAATATTTTCATGTCGATAGTTTTTATGCTTCTTGGCGTTTACCTGATGACTGAAAAAGCCAACCGAGCCACTGATTTCAACCCAACAGTTGTAAAAGGTCTCGGCGTTTTATTGATAGTGATTTTTGCTTTTATAATCATCTTAAGCATAAAAAGGCTGAATATATTAAAAGGAAAATAGCAATAACGTTCCCTTTTAGCAAAGTCTAAAAACCACAGTTTAACCACTGTGGTTTTTTGTTTTTATACTACTTCTCTATAAAATAAGGAAACCAGTAAACTTACACTTTTGATTTCTAGTACATTGCAACAAAAAAAATGATCAAGAAATCAATACTAATCGAAAGCAGAAGTTCAATTACTACTAAAAATCTACAGCTGGTTATTGAATCTGAAATTCGCCAAAGCACCAACCTACCCAATTAGAATTGTTTTAAATGAAAAAATGTCTCAATCTTGCCTTATCACCGCAAAAAAGAAGCATTTTTTATCACTAAATTTACACTTAATTCACTGTATACTAGAAGATAACAAATAAACTAATATCGTATTTTCTAATCTTTAATCAAACCACAACTCTATCGAAGCATACCTCGAACCAATGTTAAATATCGTGTTTTCTAATCTTTAATCTTATCACATAAGGCTATATGCCGTAGGTGAAAACCTTTAGTCCTGCTTCGGTGGAACTTTTTTTTGCTTGAAATAAAAAAGCCGCTGATTTCTCAACGGCTTGATACTATATTAAAATTATGGCCTACTTAAAATGCTTATCCACATAGGCAACAAAATTTTCATCACTCATTTTATTTGAAGTACTTTCTGTAGAAACCGCATTCTTATATTGCGGTGTTTCTGCTAAAAACTTAATAAACTGCTCTTGAACTTGTCCGGTTCCAGAAACGTGAATGGCATCCACATTGGGCATCAGGCTGGCTATTTCCTTAAAAAATTTCTGCGTAAGCATTATCTCATGGTTGTTTGCGGTATTTTCATTAGAGTTACCTTCGGCTCCAGCATTATTGGCATGGCCTAAAACCACAAACGCACCGCTGTCCACATTTTCTCTTCCCACGATTGTCGCTTGGTGCGAATCCATCCAAACTCCAAATTCCTTCTTGTTTTTATCTGACATTTTTTTACTTTTTCTTAAAGGTAAACTATCATTAATAGCTTTTTAAGAATTTGGGTTAAGATTGTGATTCGCTTCTATTAAATCTTGACATTTTTATACATTCTTCCAAAACAAAACGCTTTAAAACTTTATGAAAATCTAAAAATCCAATCCTCAAAATCGAAATATCTGATTATCTTTGCGCCAGTTTAACTTTATCACATAAAATGAAACCTAACACACAACAATTAAACAACTTAACTATTCAAGTGCGAAGAGATATTCTTCGAATGGTTCACGCCGTAAACTCTGGGCATCCAGGTGGTTCGCTGGGCTGTACTGAATTTCTTGTAGCGCTTTATCAAAACATCATGGACAGAAAGCCAGGATTTGATATGGACGGAAAAGACGAAGACTTGTTCTTCCTTTCAAACGGACATATTTCGCCGCTTTTTTACAGCGTTTTGGCAAGAAGCGGTTACTTTCCGGTAGCGGAACTGGCCACTTTCCGTTTATTAAATTCTAGGCTTCAAGGACACCCGACTACGCACGAAGGTCTTCCAGGAATCCGCATGGCTTCTGGATCTTTAGGTCAAGGAATGTCTGTGGCAATCGGTGCTGCGTTGACAAAGAAATTAAACAACGACGCGAATTTGGTTTACAGTCTTCACGGAGATGGCGAATTGCAAGAAGGTCAAAACTGGGAAGCAATGATGTATGCTGCTGCTTATAAAGTAGACAATTACATCGCAACAATCGACTTAAACGGAAAACAAATCGACGGACCAACAGACGAAGTATTGCACATGGGAAGCATCAGAGCAAAATTTGAAGCTTTTGGTTGGGATGTTTTAGAAATTGAAAAAGGAAACGACATCGAAGCAGTAATCGCAGGATTGACAGAAGCCAAATCAAGAACAGGAAAAGGAAAACCGGTTTGCGTTTTGCTTCACACGGAGATGGGCAACGGTGTTGATTATATGATGTTCAGCCACGCTTGGCACGGAAAAGCACCAAATGACGAGCAATTGGCAACAGCTTTAACTCAAAACTATTGCGAAGGCGAAAGCGATTATTAAAAAGCAATAAGCTTTATGCGATACGCTTTATGCCTATTGCCTTCAGCCTAATGCGTATAGCAAAATTCAACATGAAAAAATACACAAATACAGGAAATAAAGATACTCGTTCTGGTTTTGGAGCGGGATTGACTGAATTAGGTCAAAAGAATGAAAACGTAGTAGCACTTTGCGCTGACTTGATCGGATCACTTAAAATGGACGATTTTAAAAAGAATCATCCAGAGCGTTTCTTCCAGATCGGCATTGCGGAAGCAAACATGATTGGTATTGCTGCAGGTATGACCATTGGTGGTAAAATTCCGTTCACGGGAACTTTCGCCAACTTTTCTACTGGAAGAGTTTATGACCAAATCCGTCAATCTGTTGCTTATTCAGATAAAAACGTAAAGATCTGTGCTTCTCACGCTGGTTTGACTTTAGGAGAAGACGGTGCAACTCACCAAATCCTTGAAGACATCGGTTTGATGAAAATGCTGCCAGGAATGACAGTAATCAATACTTGCGATTACAACCAAACCAAAGCAGCTACAATGGCCATTGCTGATCACCACGGACCAGTTTACTTGCGTTTCGGACGCCCTTCAGTTCCAAATTTCACTCCAGAAAATGGAACTTTTGAGATCGGAAAAGCAATTCTTTTAAATGAAGGAACTGACGTAACAATCGTTGCAACCGGACATTTGGTTTGGGAAGCTTTGGTCGCTGCAGAAGCTTTAGAAGCAAAAGGAATTTCGGCTGAAGTAATCAACATCCATACGATCAAACCTTTAGACGAAGAAGCAATCTTGAAATCTTTGGCTAAAACAAAATGTATCGTTACAGCAGAAGAGCACAATGTTTTGGGAGGTTTAGGAGAAAGCATTGCTAGAGTTTTAGCATTGAACAATCCTTCTCCACAAGAATTTGTTGCTGTAAATGACAGTTTCGGTGAATCAGGAACTCCAGCACAATTGATGGAAAAATACAAGCTGAACAATCAAGCGATCGTTGCAGCTGCAGAAAAAGTAATCAAGAGAAAATAATCTCCTTACTTATAAATAAAAATCCCGTTCATTGATTGAACGGGATTTTTTTATATGTAAAACAGAACCTAAGTTATTTACAACTCGGATCTAAATGTCTTTTTAAACCTGTCGTGCCTCCAGAACATGTTGGAATCTGCGTGAAAGGATAAAGTCTTCCAAAAGAATCTGAAACTTCTACTCTAGTCAAAGTTCCGTCGCCATCATCATCAGTATCTAAAAAATTCGGGATTCCGTCAGCATCAGTATCGTCATCATAATAGTTACCATTTCCATTCAAATCTTCATAGCGTGACTGAATTCCGTCGCCATCATTATCCATAAATTGAACTTTGTGCAGATTAAATGTAAAAACTAGTGGAGAGTAAGATGAAAGACCGCTAGGAGCGCTATTAAAGTAACCCAGACCTGAAGGAATAAACATTACTCCAACTCCATGATCTGTAAAAGCAACACCACCTGGATTTGACGAATCATCACTTGCATTTCCTGGTTTGAATTCTGTCATAATATTTCTCCAGCCCGCGACAACGCTTTCCTGCTGAAACCAAACAGGGTTTGGTGCATAGTCAAACTGCTCGTCTTCTAAATCAATACCTCTGTAAGTAACCAAGGTTGAATCAACTCTCGTTGGATTTTCACCAATTCCTTCTCTGATTTTCAAATAATAAATTTTATATTCAACCGCATCTTCAATCTGAGTTCCCACTAAAGTATTGTCAGAAGAATAAACTCGTGTATCATTTTTAATCGTTTTGCTCAATAAAGGATAATCTGTTTGCAACCAAATTGAAGTCTGCGTTCCATTTTCAGGAATCACTTTAATTTCAGGAACTGGATTATTATTAGCATCTGTCGTAACTTCTAAATAATGCGATTTTAAGTACTCTTCAATATCATTAATATCGGTAGCATATTGCGTAGCGCGGTCACGTGGCGGCGTTATAGTTGTAGAATCATCATCTTTTTTACAAGAAGAAAATAGGGCGATTGAGGTTATTGCAATTAAAAAAAACTTAATTCTGGTCATTATTATTGAATTTAGAGGCGCAAGATACAATTTTGATTTATTTTTGTAAACTAATTAACGTAGATTTTCAGTTTTAGTATGAGAGTAGATAAATACTTGTGGTGCGTTCGCTATTACAAAACAAGAAACATGGTCACAGAGGCTTGCAAAAAGAACCATATCACTGTGAATGGACAAGTTGCAAAGCCTTCGAAGGAAGTTTTTCCTACGGATAAAATTACCTTTAGAAAAGACCAGATCACGCAGATAATTACCGTTTTAGATATTCCCGATAACCGTGTTGGCGCGAAATTGGTGGATATTTATAGAAAGGATGAAACGCCGGCAGAAGCTTTTCAGCATTTAGAACTTTTAAAGCTTTCAAAAGAGCACTACAGAAAACATGGCGAAGGACGCCCGACAAAAAAAGACCGTCGTGATTTGGAAGATTTTGGTGCTGATTTGCACGATGACGATTCTGAATAAACCGGTTTATTTAGTAAAGGAAATTAGTACATTTAAAGAAAACAGTTTTTTATCTTTGGAAAAAAATAAAGCACGATGAGCAAAAATATAATTTTAAACAATCAAGAAATAAAGCACAAGACAAGACGAATTGCCTACCAGATCTATGAAACTTTTGTAGACGAAGAAGAAATTGTCATTGCAGGAATTTCAAAAAGCGGTTATGTTTTTGCTGAAAAGATTGCCGAAGTGCTGACTGCTATTTCTACTTTAAAAGTTTCGCTTTGCGAAGTTCACGTTGACAAGCAAAATCCGAGCAATGAAATCACAACTTCTCTAGATAAAAGCCAATATGAAAACAAAGGATTGGTTTTGGTTGATGACGTTTTAAATTCAGGAACGGTTTTGGCTTATGGCATAAAATTCTTCCTTGACGTGCCTTTGAAAAAATTCAAAACTGCTGTATTGGTAGACAGAAATCATAAAAAATATCCTGTAAAGGCTGATTTTAAAGGAATTTCGCTATCAACTTCTTTACAAGAACATGTTCAGGTTGTTTTTGAAAAAGACGAAGATTACGCTTATTTAAGCTAAGATTTTCTCAATTTCCAATACTATTTCTTCCACCGATTTTTCATCTACAATAACGTTGTGCGTCGCTTTATTGTAATAAAAACTGCGTTCAAAAAGATGCATGGCAATATATTCTTTCATGCCTTCTTCGCTTTGGTCTGCAATCAACGGACGGCTTTCCTTGCTTAAAACCAACCTTTCATATAAAGTATCTATCGAACCTTTCAAATAAAATGAAGCGATATTTTCGCCGTTGAGCATTTCATGATTTCCAGCATAACATGGCGTTCCTCCTCCTAAACTGATGACCATTTCTTCTTCAGAATCGATTAATTCTTTAAAAATTTGGTTTTCCAGCTTTCTGAAATACACTTCTCCTTTTTCCTGAAAAATTTCTTTTACAGATAAATTTGCTCTTTCTTCAATGATTTTATCCAAATCAAAAAGTGGCTTTTGTATTTTTTCTGCCAATAATTTTGCAATTGTCGACTTTCCGGAACCCATATATCCCAATAAAATGATTTTTGTCATGCGAATAAATCCTTATATACTAAGGCATTATGAAATATTAAAAAAAAAAGACAAATTTAAAGCAATTTTGCTTGGAAAAATAAATAAAAACGTCTTATATTTGCACCCGCATTCAAGAAATTAAATGACTCGATAGCTCAGTTGGTAGAGCACATCACTTTTAATGATGGGGTCCTGGGTTCGAGCCCCAGTCGGGTCACAAAAATGACTTTAAATTTCTTGAATTGCAATGACTCGATAGCTCAGTTGGTAGAGCACATCACTTTTAATGATGGGGTCCTGGGTTCGAGCCCCAGTCGGGTCACAAAAAGTTATTCCTTGCGAATAACTTTTTTTGTTTACGGCCACGTGGAGAAACGGTAGACTTGCCATCTTGAGGGGGTGGTGCTCGAAAGGGCGTGTGGGTTCAAATCCCACCGTGGTCACTTTTCAAAAATCCTTTAGATGATAAAGGATTTTTTTTTTGCCCAAAAAATCACCATAGCCCTTCATAATTTGATTTCCGCATCCGTGTTTAAAGAATCATAATATTTATATCTTTACTTCCCTTACAAACGATTATTATGCGATTTCGTCAGCTTTTATACTTGGCACTCACTTTCCTTCTGTTTTCGCAACATGGCACCGCACAGCAGACAAAAAATCCGTTGTTGCAGAAAGGTTGGAATGCGCTGATAAAAGACGACGAAGAACAGGCTTTTTCTTATTTTTTTCAATCGTATGAAAAGGCAAAAAAAGAAAACAGTACTGAAGACAAAGCCGAATCCCTGCTTTATTTGGGAATTTGCACGTATGGGTCCAGCTTGGAAAACGGCCTGAAATATGCCACAGCTGCTCTTGAAAATTATTCCAAATTAGAAAAACAGAATCCCACGCTTTCGAAAATCGGAAGAAGCAAGTGCCTGCAATTGATCAGCACGATTTATACGCGCCAAAAAAAGTACAACGAAGCAATGCCGATAAGCCGTGAAGTTGTCAGCATTCTCGAAACCAATGGCGATGAAAGTGGCACGCTGGGTTTGGCTTACAGCAGCCTCGGATTGTTATATGAATTCCAACAGAAGGAAGATTCTGCCAATTTTTATTTCAAGCTCGCGCTGCATGATTTTCAAAAATCCAATAATCAGGCTTATCTTCCAAATGCTTTTATCAAGCTTGGTGAAAGCGAAATCAAAGAAAACAGAGCTTCCAAAGGCATTTCTTATTTCAACGACGCTTTAGAAATTTCAATCAAAACTGAAAATAAGCAAGCACAAGTCAATTCGCTTATTGCTATTGGAAAATGGCATTTAGACGCTTTAAATCTTCCTGAAGCGAAGTTTAATTTGAACAAGGCAAACCAAATTTCTCTGACGCTTTCTGATAAATTCTTTGAAATACAGTCACTAGAAGCATTGATCGAATTAAACGACATGCAGAAAAATTATGCAGAAGTCGCTTCCTTGCAAAAACGTCTTATTCTTTTAAAAGAAGAATTTTATTCTGTGGAGCGCGCCAAGATTATTAAAAGTTTGGAAGTTCAATTTGACGTGGCAGAAAAAAATAGAAAGCTGACTTTAATTTCTAAAGAAAATGAAGTCACAAAACTTACCAATTATCTTCTAATTACTTTTATTGGCCTGTTGCTCGTCATATTTATAATCACTTATTTTTATTTCAAAAAAATCAATAGGCAAGACAAACAGCTTTTGGTAACAAAACAAGCGCTGGTGGATTCTTTAGAAAAACAAAAGGAATTAGAGCAACAGCAATTTCAGAATGATTTAGACCACAAAGAAAACCAGCTGAGCACGATCACGCTGCACATGCTCCAAAAAAATGAATTGCTTACCGAAATAAAAACAGCGATTGACAACCAGCATCCGCTGTCTGAACAGCAACTTGTGAAGATGGTCAACCGCCATTTTGAGCAAGATAATATCTGGAATGACTTTGACCGCTATTTCGAAAGCATCAATAAAAACTTCTACACGCGACTCAAACAATCGCATCCGGAAATCAGCGCAAATGACTTGAAAATTTGTGCTTTGATAAAACTTAATTTATCGATAAAAGAGATGGCTACCATCTTGAATATTTCTCCTGACAGCGTAAAAACTTCGCGTTACCGTTTACGTAAAAAATTAAAGCTTGCCGCCGATGATAATCTCACAGCGTTCATTATGTCTGTATAATTTCAAATGCTGTTTACCCATTTTCTACCATAAAAAGGTTTCTGTCTACCTTTTGTCTACCTGATTTTACAAGCTTCCGTGCATTTATCTTCTAATTTTGGAATAACGATTTGAGAACAATTATGCTTCTTAAATTTCAACCAAATTTTACACAGAAGTGAATAAGAAAACAGTCATCACATTTTTAATTTTGGCGATAATCGGCTTTGGCGCTTATTATTGCTACAGTCATTTTTTATATAAAGGAGCAAGAAATATTGCTACAGAAAAACCTTCCTTCACTACAAACTCATCTGATTTAATCAACGAATATTCCTCAGATCCAACAAAGGCTGATTCAAAATATCTTAACAAAACGATTGAAATAAAAGGAAAAGTGACCGAAGTTTCTGATTCTACTTTAACGATTGATCAAAAGATTTTTTGCAAAATGAATGGCAAAGCCAATGAAAATTTAGCAGACAAAACCATAACAGTCAAAGGAAGATGCATTGGTTATGACGATCTTTTTGAACAGATAAAATTCGACCAATGCAGCAATTGAAACTATTAAATATGATTAAGAAATTACTTTTTGCCATCTGTTTTTTAAATGCAACTTCTGGATTTTCACAAGAAGATTTGCTATCCAGCCTTGATTCTACACAGGTAATCGACAAAACTGTCACCGCTTCATTTAAAGGATTGCAGATTATTACACTTCAATCTACAAAACTACCTGCCAAAAGAGAATTTTACATGGTGGTTTCGCACCGTTTTGGATCAGTAAAAGGCGGTATTTCTGAATTTTTCGGATTTGACAGCGCCACCACAAAAATCGGCGGTGTTTATGGCGTCACAGATTGGTTTTCTGCAAGCATTTCAAGACATACGCTTTTAAAAATTTATGAAATGTCTGCAAAATACAGGCTTGCAAATCAAGACGACAAATTTCCGGTGGAGATTGTTGGCTATAACACGATTGACATAAATACTGGATTAGAAAAGGAAGATTATCCAAAAATTGAATTCGCCGACAGGCTTACTTTTATTCACCAGCTTTTGATTTCTCGAAAATTTTCAGAAAAGCTTTCCTTAGAACTGGCTCCGACTTTCATCCATAAAAACTTGTATAATCCCACAATTGAAAATGACAACCAATTTGTTTTGGGCGCAGGCGGAAGAATGAAATTAACAAAAAGGCTGTCGCTAAATATGGAATACGGACAAAATTTCAACAAGCCGAGTTTTTATAAAAATCCTTTGTCAGTCGGACTTGACATTGAAACTGGAGGCCACATTTTTCAGCTAATTTTTACCAATTCTCAGTCGATGACCGAAAGCGGTTACCTGGCGACAGCTTCTGGCGATTGGGGAAAAGGCGATTTTTTCTTTGGATTTAATTTATACAGAGTTTTTTAATCATGAAAAGATATTTTTTAATAGCGAGCCTAATTCTGATACTTTCAAGTTGCGATTCCAGCACTTATGAAAGCTTGGAAGAACCAGAAATAATCGTCGGAAAGGCGACTTATCAAGCTAATGTGAAATCAATTATCGATGGCAATTGCGTAATCTGTCATTCTGTTGGAGGAACGGCTTCTTTCAGACCATTGACAACCTATTCTGAAGTCAGAAATGCAGTTTTAAACACCAACTTGCTAGAAAGGATACAGCGCCAAAACGGCGAGCCAGGCCAAATGCCACAAACCGGACGCATGTCTCAAGATAAAATAAATACCATCCTTCAGTGGAATACTGACGGATTATTAGAAAATTAATTTTTTTATTATGAAAACAATCGCTTTATTTTTTCTTCTCGTGGGAATCTTCCAGCTTCCTGCTCAAAAATTTACAACTAGAACTGGAAGCTTGAAATTTGAAGCTTCGGTCGCGTCTTTTGAAGAAGTTGCGGCAGAAAATAAAAATACGTCGGCCGTTTTAGAAACTTCCACCGGAGATATCGCCGTGCTTGCGCTAATGAAAGGCTTTCGCTTTAAAGTCGCTTTGATGGAAGAACATTTCAATGAAAATTATGTGGAGTCTGATAAATTTCCGAAGGCGACTTTTAAAGGAAAAATAGAAGATTTTGATGCTTCAAAATTGTCAACTTCCGCAAAAGTTTTCAAAATTTCTGGCGATTTGACCTTACATGGAAAAACGAAAAAGATTTCCACAATGGCAAAGATTTCAAAAACTGGAGACAAAATCAGTGTCATTGGAAACTTTGACGTAAAACCAGAAGATTTTGCCATCGAAATTCCAAAAATCGTCAGCAAAAAAGTAGCTGATGTCATCAATGTTGCTTTTAATTTATCACTTTCAAAATAGTCCTCATGAAAAAAATCGCACTTCTTATTTTATTTATTGCCACATTTTCATACGGGCAAGAAATCAAGCCAAAAGATGTTTTTGATGTTGCCAGATTTGGAAGCGTCGAAGAAATGAAAATATTAGAATCTAAAAACTCAGACACAATAAATGCGGTAAACAAGATGAATTTCACACCGCTGATTTTAGCCTGTTATAAAGGAAATACCGAAGTGGCGAGCTATTTAGTGAAGCGCGTAAAAGATGTGAATTTCAACAGCTCGAGCGGCACGGCATTGGCGGCTTCAGTTGTAAAAGGAAATTTAATTTTATCAAAATTATTATTAGAAAACAAAGCCGATCCAAACCTTGCTGATGCAGGCGGAATGACGCCTTTGATGTATGCAATTCAGTTCAAAAATACCGAACTCGTGAAACTACTTTTAAGCCATAAAGCCGATAAAAAACAGGCAGACAATTCAGGAAAAATGCCTTTTGAATATGCCGTATTTACAAAAAACCAAGAAATCATTAACCTTTTAAAAAACTAAAATCATGAAAAAAACTTTACTATTAGTCGTATTATCTTTTGCCTTTTTCACGGCGAAATCACAGACAAAATCTACCGGAGTTGTAAATCTAATGACAGGAATGACGGCAAAATTAGATTTAAACAACACGAACACGACGGCAACATTGACATTGACTGGTCCGTCTGACCGATGGTTTGCGTTGCAATTTGGCGATTTTGTAAATGGCTCTGGAATGCAAGCCGGTGAAGATGTCGTTTATTTCAACGGAACAACTTTAGTTGACGCTGTACACAACGGAATTGGATCCGCCCCAAGTCCAGACACAAATAACTGGACTGTAACTTCAAATACAATCGCTTCAGGAACGAGAACAATCGTTGCAACTAGAGCGTTTAACACGTCTGATGCAAATGATTATACATTTGTTTACGCTAACAGTTCCATTGATTTTGCCTATGCGAAAATGAGTTCTGCATCTTTCAGTTTAGCTTATCACGGTGGTGGAAATCGTGGTTATGTGATTGATACGGCATTTACTACCCTTGGAGTTGACAATTTTGAACAAAATAAAATTGCCTTTTATCCAAATCCAGCAAGCAGTTCTTTCAGCATTCGTTCAACTATTGATATAAAATCAGTTGTAATTTTTGACACGACTGGAAAAAAAGTAGCCTCTTTTAGCAATCAAAAAGAACTTATGGATATTTCAAATTTGAAAACTGGAATTTATTTTGTAGAAATTTTAAATTCTGATAATAAGACATTTACAGAGAAATTAATTAAAAAATAAGTAATTATTTGCCACTAATATTTTTAAATTAACAACTTTAATAAACGATTTAAATAAGCGCAACCTGCAAAACTGCTCGTTGCGCTTACATTTTTATGAATTGTTTAAATCCAAATTTCGTTAACTTCCGTACATTTATAAATACATTTGTTTAAGAAATTGTTAATTAGAATGAACAGCATCAAAAGCGTTTTCAGTATCAAGGATTTAGAAAATATCTCAGGGATAAAAGCTCACACCATTAGAATTTGGGAGAAGAGATATAATATCCTCGAGCCAATGCGTACTGATTCAAACATCAGATTGTATGATGCTGAAAATCTTCAGAAATTGCTCAATATTACGCTACTTCATAGTCACGGCTATAAGATTTCTAAGATTTCACAATTTCCTACTGACAAAATTCCAGAACTAGTTAAAGATATTATCTCTGATAAAAGTGCGAAAATTCATGCATTAAGTGCTTTTAAAATGGCGATGATGAATTTTGACCAGGCATTATTTTTTAATACGTATGACAGCTTATTATCAGAAAAATCCTTCAGGGAAGTTTTCAGCGAAATTTTTATTCCACTCTTAAATGAAATTGGATTATTATGGCAAACCGGAACGATAACGCCCGCTCACGAGCATTTTATTTGTTATTTAGTTAAACAAAAACTGCTTGGAAACATTGAAAAAAAACAAGTTTTAGAACCTCAAAAAACTGACAAAGTATTCGTGCTTTATCTTCCTGAAAACGAAATTAATGAACTGGCATTGATGTACTTACATTATGAAATTCTTTTCCATGGGTATAAAACCATTTATCTTGGAAAGTCAATTGCAATGGAAAACCTTAAAGATTTGACACGTTATTTCAGTGATATCGTTTACGTTGCTTATTGCACAGTTGCGCCTTCAGAAGATTTTATTGACAAATATGTGGCTGAAATGCACGAAACAATCTTAAAAGAATCACATTCAGAGTTTTGGGTTTTGGGCAAAATGACTTCCTCCATAAATAAAGAAATTATTCCTCCAAAAACTTCAGTATTTACCTCTTTTGAAGAAGCAATAAATAAACTTTAAAACTTTCTTAAAGCGAAAAATTTTGTTTATCTTTTTCCTATATTTGTTAAACAATATGAAAAAAGACATCAAAATTATAGGTTCGGGATTTTCGGCTTTGGCTGCTTCTTGTTATTTGGCAAAACAGGGAAATTCGGTGGCTATATATGAAAAAAATAGCACGATTGGAGGTCGCGCCAGACAATTGAAAAAAGAAGGCTTTACGTTTGACATTGGTCCTACATGGTACTGGATGCCTGATGTTTTTGAACGCTTTTTTGCTGATTTTGGCAAAGAACCTTCTGATTATTACCAACTTATAAAATTATCTCCTGCTTATCAGGTGTATTTTGGGATCAACGATTTCATTACGATTTCAGATAATTTAGAAGCAATTGCCGATACATTTGAATCCATAGAAAAAGGAAGCTCAAAGGCGTTGAAAAATTTTATGGCTGAAGCCAAAAGCAATTATGACATTGCCATAAAAAAAATCGTTTACCGACCTGGAGTTTCCCCGTTAGAATTGATTACGCCAGAAACGGCGATGCGTGTCGGACAATTTTTTAGCAATATTTCCAAAGAAGTCAGAAAAAGGTTCAAGAATAAAAAGCTAATCCAAATACTAGAATTTCCGGTATTGTTTTTAGGAGCGAAGCCTTCAGACACGCCATCATTTTATAGTTTCATGAATTTTGCCGATTTTGGTCTAGGAACCTGGCATCCTAAAAATGGAATGTATTCTGTGGTTTTAGCTTTGGAAAAACTGGCTTTAGACTTAGGCGTAAAAATCCATACGAATTCAAATATCGAAAAGATTGTTGTTGAAAATGGAAAAGCGTCGGGACTGATTGTAAATGGCGATGAAATTAAAGCCGACATAATTGTAAGCGGCGCCGATTATCACCACACAGAAACTTTATTGGAAGAAAAAGACAGAGGCTATTCTGAAAAATATTGGAACAATAAAACCTTTGCACCTTCTTCGCTCCTATTTTATGTTGGATTTGATAAAAAAATTGAAAACGTTGAACATCACTCGCTATTTTTTGATGCTGATTTTGATGTTCATGCTGAAGCGATTTATGACAATCCGAAATGGCCTGAAGACCCCTTATTTTATGCAAGCTTTCCTTCTAAAACAGATAAAGATTGCGCTCCAGAAGGCAAAGAAGCTGGAATTTTCTTGATTCCGCTAGCGCCAGGAATTGAAGATAACGATGATTTGAGAGCCAAATATTTTGATAAAATCATCATGCGTTTTGAGAAACTGACACAGCAAGATTTGAAAAAAAGTATTATATTTAAGGAATCGTTCTGTGTAAATGATTTCATAAAAGACTATAATTCTTACAAAGGAAATGCTTATGGAATGGCGAATACGCTTTTTCAGACTGCATTTTTAAGACCCAAATTAAGAAGCAAAAAAGTAAAAAATCTATATTTCACAGGACAATTGACTGTTCCCGGACCTGGAGTTCCACCCGCTCTAATTTCAGGAAAGTTGGTTTCTGAATTAATTGAAAAAGATTGCAAATAATAACCTGCGAAGCCACCAACCATGAAAGCAATTTTTGACACCGTATCTTTTGAATGCAGTAAAAACGTGACGAAATCGTATAGCACTTCGTTTGCGTCTGCCGTGAAAATGCTTTCACCGAGCATTCGCCAAGACATTTATAATATTTATGGCTTTGTTCGCTTTGCCGATGAAATTGTGGACAGTTTTCACGATTATGACAAGGAAAAACTTTTTGCCTTGTTCGAGGAAGATCTGCAGAAGGCAATCGAGAATAAAATCAGCTTGAACCCGATTTTAAATTCGTTTCAGCACACCGTTTCAAAATATGATATTTCTATGGATTTGATTGGCGCATTCATGAAAAGCATGAAATTAGATTTGGTCAAAACCGAATATAAAACCAAAGAAGAATACCAAGAATATATTTATGGATCGGCTGATGTCGTAGGTTTGATGTGCTTGAAAGTATTTGTAAAAGGTGATGATGTAAAATATGAAGCCTTGAAAAACAGCGCGATGAAACTGGGTTCTGCGTTCCAAAAAGTAAATTTCTTGAGAGATTTGAAAGCCGATTTTGAAGATTTAAGTCGCACTTATTTCCCGAATACTAATTTGAACCAGCTCGATGAAATTTCGAAAAAACAAATCATTGAAGAAATTGAAGAAGATTTTAAAGCGGGTTATGAAGGAATTGTAAAATTGCCTTTGGAAGCCAAGTTCGGCGTTTATATGGCTTATGTCTATTATCGGAAATTGCTTTCAAAATTAAAAAATACGCCATCCGCAGAAATAAAAAATGCGCGGATTCGGGTTCCAGATTATCAGAAAATTGGCCTATTTGCCAAATCTTACTTAACTTATCGATTGAATTTTATATAAAAATAATTGCCATGTGGATTCATATTTTAGCTTTTCTGCTCACTTTTTGCTTTATGGAATTTATGGCTTGGTTCAGCCACAAATACATCATGCACGGTTTTTTATGGAGCCTTCACGCTGATCATCATAAAAAAGACCACGATTCATGGTTTGAAAGAAATGATGCATTTTTTATAATTTATGCGATTATCAGCGTCGGTTTTTTTCTTCTTTGGAAAAATGACATGCTTGAAATCGGCCTCGCCATCGGATTAGGCATTTTTGCTTATGGATGCGCTTACTTTTTAGTCCACGACATTTTTATCCATCAAAGATTCAAATTATTCAGAAACGCAGACAGCCGTTATGCAAAAGCCGTCAGGAGAGCACACAAAATGCATCACAAACATACTGGAAAAGAGCACGGAGAATGTTTTGGAATGCTTTTGTTTCCTTATAAATATTTCAAAAATTCTAAATAAAAAAAGCGTTCTGAATGAATCAGAACGCTTTTCAAGAGTGAAATATAATCAAATCTAACCTAAATTTTTACATTTTGACCATCGCTTCCAGCGGTTTTAATTGGGCAATATCAAGATTTGCTTTTTGCAATAAAGAAATCAATGTCATGATGGAATTTGGGTTCATTTCGTCGCCCAAAACTCTAACAACTGCAAAACCAGTGTCTTTGTTGCTTCCATAAAGCACGAATTCATCAATTTTATCATTTTCTCCTACAAAATAAATTGCGCCTCCATCTTTTCCACGGCTCATTTTCATGAGTTCTTGGTATTTCTTATCCTTTAAGATGGTTTGCACTTTTGCTCTTTCTGCTTCAAATTTTGACGCTTTTTTGGCATCATTTTTAAAGGCAAGAATATTCATTTTCTCGAATGTCTGCAACGCTTTGTCTTCTTCAGCAGTGATATTTTTTTTATCAAGCCTTAAAATGTTAGCAGAAACATCTACAGCGATAAAATCATTTGACTCAGTGCTTTCTACAAAATATTTCTGCAACGAAGGTTCTGAACTGCAACTCATCAGCATCAAGCTAAAGAAAGTTGCTACTAGTATTATTTTTTTCATCGTAAATTTATTTTTTGCCTTTGGCGCTTTTTTTCAAGGCATCGCCACCAGGAAGATTCATTTTATCGGTCAATACCGAAAGCTCATTCAAGTCAAAATTTCCTGTCAGCGACATTAAAACGGTATCGTCATCTTTTGAACCGCCACCTTCAATGAACATCAGAAGTTCTTTGACTTTAGAGGAAGTCGCGCCAGATTTTACATAAATTTTAATGTTTTTTCCGCCGTCATTCACACGCATCAATTCTTCGAGAGCTGCTGATTTCAAATACTTGGCTGAAGTTGCTTTCATATCAGCCGAAACCTTTGGACTTGAAGTTACAAATACTTTTAAATTATCGAGCTTTTTAACCAGCTCTAAGTATTGCAACGCTTCTTTATCTTTTGAATCAGGCTTGATATTAGACATCAACTCAAACATCTTTTTGCCGATGATTACTGCCGTGACACCATTTTGCCCATCATATTTATCAAACACAGACTGTCCGAAAAACAAGGCTGGCGTCAGGGCCAAAACAAGTGTCATAATTAACTTTTTCATTTTCTTTTTCTTTTTTTGCTTGTATTTATTTCATAAAATTCTTCAAATCGATATCACCGACAAGCGAAACTAAAACCGTTTCATCGCCAATTTTATCGCCACCTTCCACAAAAATCAAAAACTCTTTTGCTTCTGAAGAAGTTTTGCCCGATTTCACATAAATCTGAACATTTTTCCCTTCTTGGTTGACTTTCATCAATTGCTCCAGATTTTCTTTTTTTCTGTAAGTTTCAAAAGCGCTTTTTAATTCGGCTGTTGCTTTTAAGCTTGACGTAGTCAAAACCTTCAAGTTGTCAATCTTGTCTGCCATTCCCAGATATTTTGAAATATCTTTATTGTCTTTTCCTTTGCTGTCTTTGGTATCGACCTTAATATCGCCCAGCATTTCAAAAGTTTTCTTGTTTACTGAAACTGATGTGATGTCTTCACGTCCTTCAAATTTTTCAAAAGCTGACTGTGCGAAAAACAATGTTGGCACTAGCGCTAAAATCATGGTAACTATAAATTTTGTCATTTTTTCTAATTTTTAAAGATTAATTCTGTTGATTGATGATATTCTTGTACATACTGCATTCCTTCCACGCCCACATTTACATTCTTTGACAAGAGATTCAGTGCTTTTTGAGTTTCCTGAAAAGCTTTCTCAGGATCATCATAAGTTCCCAAATCTTGATTTTGAGTCATATTTTGATTGTAAAATGTAAACAATCCCAGCAAGATAACTATTGAAGCCGCAATTGACAGCCAGGCTACTTTTGTTTTAGTAGTGATTTTTGACGGCAATTCTTTTTCAAATTTCTGCTCTTTTGCTGCAGAGAAATAGCCAAACATTCCTCGGTAATGCTCCAAATGCTGCGCAACATTTGAAGATGAAAAATAAATTTTCAGTTCCTTTTCTTCGGCAATCGTGGTTTCTCCTTCGAAGTATTTTTCTAATAAATTTTCTATTTTATCCAATTCCATAGCTGTGTGTTTTTGTCATAAATTCTCTGATCGTTTTCCTCGCTCTTGAAAGCGCAACTCGCACTGCGGTTTCATTCATGTCCATCATCTTTGCAATTTCTTCAAACTCATATTGTTCAACATCTCTGAACTGAACTATTAATCGCTGCTGTTCTGGCAGTTGGTTGATAATTTTTTCAACCCAGCTTAAACTGTCTGAATCTTCAAGCTGTTGCTGCATTCCTGGTTGCCGGTCGGTATAATTATTATGAACGATCTGCAGGTTGCCGGCTCTCTTCGATTTCAATTGGTCTAAGCAATAATTTTTTGTAATCGTCATGGCAAAAGCTTCCACACTGCCATATTTATCTAAACTTTCTTTCTTGTCCCAAAGTTTTACCAAAACGTCTTGCGTTGCATCCTGCGCTTCTTCGGTACTGACAAGCAGACGCTTTGCCAGCCTAAAGACCTTGTCCTTGAAAGGAGCAATCAGATGTACAAATTCGACTTGGTTCATTGTGACGGTTTGGTCGGTTATATAATGAAGACGAGCCACATTATTTTTTGTTACAATAAAATTTAAAATAAAAACTAAAAAAGCTAAATTTACGTTAGATTAAAGTATGAACGACTGCTAAACTTACTTTTATGAGAAAATCCTTGTCCCTCGCCATCCTTTTATTCTTCGGAGTTTTCGCCTTTTTCTCGTGCCAAGACGATTATGACGATATCGAAGTTCCGAATAATTTAAAAATTAATGATTTTGTTTGGAAAGGACTCAACTTATACTATTACTGGCAAGCGGATGTACCAAATTTATCTGATGAAAAATTCAACAACCAAGGCGAGTTAAACGGTTTTCTAGCCAATTACAGCACGCCGCAAAGCCTGTTCAGTGATTTATTGTACCAATATTCAGTAACTGACCGTTTCAGCGTAATTTACAGCGATTACCGAGCTTTAGAAGGAACTTTAAACGGAGTCACGACCAATAACGGCGTCGATTATCAATTAGTAAGAAAATCAAGCAGTTCTGACGAAGTTTTTGGCTGGGTTCGTTATATAATCCCAAATTCTGACGCGTCCACAAAAGCGATTCAGCGTGGTGATATTTTTTATGCCATTGATGGAATTCCGCTAAGTTTCTCTTCCAGAAATTACAGCCAATTGCTTGCAAATCAAACCTACACCTTAAATCTTGCCGATTATGACAACGGAAATATTACGCCAAACGGTAGATCGGTGACCTTGACAAAAACGCAATTGACCGAAAATCCGATTTTGATGAACAACGTTTATATGTACAATCAGCACAAAATCGGTTACCTGATGTACAACGGATTTTATACGGCGTATGACACGCAATTAAATACTATTTTTGGAGAATTTTCAAGCCAGGGCGTTACCGATTTGGTTATCGATTTAAGATATAATTCTGGCGGTTCAGTAAATACGGCAACGCGTTTGGCAAGTATGGTCAACGGAAAAAATACAGGAGAAGTTTTTGCAAAACAGCAATGGAATTCAAAAGTGCAATCCTATTTCCAAGCAAATAATCCAGAAAATCTAATCAATCGTTTTACAAATTCCATTGGAAATCAAGGTCTAAACAGCTTAAATTTGCAGACCGTTTATGTTTTGACTTCCAGAGCTTCAGCTTCTGCCAGCGAATTACTGATCAACGGATTGAAACCTTATGTAAACGTAGTTCAGATTGGCGATAAAACTACCGGGAAAAATGTCGGCTCGATAACTTTATACGATTCGCCGAGTTTTAACGCAAGCGGCAGATCGACAAGCCACACTTATGCCATGCAGCCTATTTGCTTTAAAATCGTGAATGCGACTGGTTTTGGAGATTATGCAACCGGAATCCTTCCCACATTTGAATATGTAGAAAATCTGGGCAATTTGGGAAGTTTGGGCAATGTGAACGAACCTTTATTAAGCATTGCCATCCAAAAAATAATTGGAAGCGACAGGCAGGTTGAAAATTCACATCAAAAATATGAAGGAGTCATCGATTCAAAATCAATCCGCCCTTTGGGAACCGAATTGTATTTAGATGAAGTTCCGTTTGAGGCCTTAAATATTAAGTTTTACGAACATCAATAAACAAAAAAGCTGTAGAAATTCTACAGCTTTTTTTTAATTACTCCTCGTCGTCTAAATCCACATTTCCCCTGTCTTTTTTATTTTCAGGATGTCCAGACGGATAACGGTTTGGGTCTGAATCAGAATTTTTATCGCGATTCTCTGGATTTTTCTTGTTCTTAATATCTTCTCCAGAAGTGGTTTCTGTCTCATAATTTTCTACGTCACGCGCTCTTTTAACTACGTCAGCGTTGCCGTCTTCATCTTTATCGACTTCGGTTTTCAGCTTTTCTTTCGACGGATTATAATCGTCTGGCAGGTTTTTGCCACTGAAACCTTCGTTCGGCTCACCTTTTTTACCGTCTTGTTCACCGTTCCATTTTTTATTTTCTAAATCTTTATTGCCGTCTGAAGTTGCCATAGTTTTGAATTTTAATTATCTACTCAATTTACAGCTATAAAAACTGAAATGCTATTGGTTTAACATTGCTTTAATTCTAGAAATTTAAAAGGATAATAGTAAATTTGCCCAAAATTATTTCATGTCAGATCACAAGCATTTTCTAATTCACAAACCTTACGGCTATCTCAGCCAGTTTATTTATGAATTAAAACGAACGAAAAAGCTCTTGGGAGAATTGCACGATTTTCCAGAAGGAACAATGGCAATTGGCCGATTAGACGAAGATTCTGAAGGATTATTGCTTTTGACAACCGACGGAATGATGAGCGAAATTGTCAGAGGCAGAAAAGTCAGCAAAGAATATTATGTGCAAGTCGACGGAATTATTACCGACGAAGCCATTGAAAAGCTAAAATCAGGCGTTGAAATTGGTTTTGATGGAAGAAAATACATGACAATTCCCTGTGAAGCTTTTAAAATTGACATTCCGAATTTTGCGCCGCGGTCAAAGAAAATCAGGGACGAACGACACGGACCGACGAGCTGGCTTTCTATTATTTTAAACGAAGGCAAATTTCGACAGGTACGAAAAATGACTTCTGCCGTAGGATTTCCGACGTTAAGATTAGTGCGGGTGCGCATCGGAAACATACATTTAAACGATTTGAAATCAGGGGAAGTCATTGAAATTGAAAAATTTGATGTTTAATTGTCCCAAAACCTTTCACCCTAAACCCTAAACCAAAGAACCCCAATGTTAAACATAGTCTTAGTAGAACCAGAAATTCCAAACAATACCGGAAATATCGGCCGTTTGTGCGTCGGTACCGAAAGCAGATTGCACTTGATTCATCCCTTTGGATTTCAAATTACAGATAAAAACCTGAAGCGTTCCGGATTGGATTATTGGGTACATCTGGATTGGTTTGAATACCAAAATGTAGAAGAATGGATGGCAAAAATCCCTGATTTCTCAAGGGTTTTCTTATTCACTTCCAATACAGATAAGTCGTATCTGAAACAAGAATTTCAAGACGGCGACTGGCTGGTTTTTGGAAAAGAATCAGTGGGATTGAGCCAAGAAGTTTTAGCTAAATTTGAGAACCATTTGAAAATTCCAATTTCGCCTTTGGTCAGAAGCTATAATTTGGCCAATTCGGTGGCTTTTGCTATTGGCGAAGCAAAAAGACAGATTGAAATTAACTTCGATAATTAGAAATATAGCGATAAAAAGATCCTAAAATTATATTCACAGTTCGATCCATCGTAGGTTTAACTTCTTCAAAACCTTCTTTTAATTTGCCTTCTGAAGTAAAATAATCGGCCATTGTGGACTCAAGGATTACTTTTTTTGTGTGGATTTCCGTTACCCTAAAATTTGCCGAATAGGTATTTCCGTTTTTAGAAATCTTAAGCTGGTATTTCACTTTATGCGGAAAACTTTCCCCGCGATTAGTGTAGATAAAAGCGTTGTCGCGAAAAGCATCAATGGTCAACGAATTTTCTGTAACTTCAGTAATATCATATTCGCCGCGTGAAAATTCGCCAATCCAAAGATTCGTTCCGTCAAGGAATTTTTCGTCTGTCATCGGCTTGATATTTTCCTGCACCGCCGGAAAAGTTCCGTTTGGTAACAGCTCTGATTTTGACTGTGCGAAAGATAAAGTTGCTGTTAAAAGCAATATATAAGTGTATAGATTTTTCATGTTTTTGCGCTTGAGTGTCTAACAAAGATAACGCATGAATTGCCTTTTTTAGAAGTCTTTAAAGATAAATTTAGCTTTTTCAGCGTCAAAAGTGATGTTTTCATCATCAAAAAGTGAATTCAAGATTCCGTTTTGAATTAAATTTTCTGGCGTGTCTTGTACTAATAAATCACGATTCATCACAATCATTTCGTCGCTCAACTGCAAAGCCAGATCCAAATCATGTGTGGAAAACAAAATCGATTTGTTTGTTTCCAAAGCCAATTTCTTCAATAATTTCAAAAGTGAAACCTTATGCAGTAAATCCAAATGCGTTGTGGGTTCGTCTAAAATTATCAAGGGCGTGTCTTGTGCCAAAGCCCTTGCCACCATTACTTTCTGCAATTGTCCGTCGCTGATTTCGTAGTGCTTTTTGTCAGAAAGAAAACTGATTTGGGTCAAGTCTAGCGCTTCGTTTACTTTTAAAATATCTTCGGAAGTTAATTTTCCTACCCAATTCGTATAAGGCTGTCTTCCCAAAGCCACAAGTTCAAAAACCGTCAGATTGCTTTCAGGAAGCTTGTCGGTCAAAACGATGCTCAACTGCTGCGCCAAATCTGAAGGCGACAACTTAGAAATCGGTGTGCCATTCAAAAAAACAGTTCCCGACAAAGGCTTTTGCATGCCTGTCAAAGTTCTAAGCAGTGTCGATTTTCCAATGCCGTTTGCGCCGATCAAAGCAATCAGTTTTCCTGCATCCAAAGAAATAGAAACAGCTGATGCGATGACATTTTTTTGCCTTTTCGTATCATAGCCAATCTGCAGATTTTCGGTGCGAAGTATTGTTTTTCCTCTTTCCATCATAGCATAAATTTACGTTTTCTGACGAGAAGCCAAACCACAATCGGCGCTCCAATAATAGACGTTATCGCGTTTATCGGCAACGTAAAATCACCTCCAGGCATTTGCGCAATCGTGTCGCAAAGCAGTAAAATTATAGCGCCCACAAGTAACGTTGCCCAAAACAGAATATAATGGTTGCTGGTTTGAAAAATGATTTTTGCAATGTGTGGCACGGCCAAACCGATAAAGGCGATCGGACCCGCAAAAGCAGTGATGCTCCCCGCTAAAATGCTGGTCGCAATGATGATAAGAAGGCGCGTTTTATTGAAATTAATCCCTAAGCTTTTTGCATATTTTTCTCCTAACAATAAAGCATTTAAAGGTTTTATGCAGAAAGCGCTCAAAAGCAAGCCTGTAAAACAGCAGATTGCCAGCACAGCAATGTTCTGCCAAGATTGATTGCCAAGGCTTCCGAGTGACCAGAAGGTAAATTTTTGCAATTCCTCAGCAGCACTGAAATACGTCAGCACATTGATGATGGCATTGGTAAAACTGCCAAACATTAATCCTACAATCAAGATGGCCATCGTGTCGCGGATTCGCTGCGAGACTGACAAAACTGCCAATAAAACCAGTGAACTTCCCAAACAGGAAGCAATGACGATTCCATACGAAGAAAGGAAAATCTGGCTCAAGAAAGGCGGTACAAATCCGGCACCCAAGATTACGAAAGCCACGCCCAGACTCGCTCCAGAACTCAATCCTAAAACGTCTGGCCCTGCCAATGGGTTTCTGAATAATGTCTGCATCAATAAACCGCTGACTGACAATCCAACGCCGACTAAAATGGCCACCAGCGCTTTTGGAAATCGGTAATTCCAAAGTATGATTTCCCATGAATTCTTGCTTGCCTGACCGCCAGAAATCGACCTTAAAATATCTTCCACAGGAATATTCACCGAACCCAGACTGATGTTCAGCAAAAAGCAGATTGCCAATAAAAGCAATAGTACTGTGAAATAGATTTTATATTTTTTGTCGTTCATTTTTGTTTAAACTCAGATTTGCTTGAATCTATAGCCGCTGCAATTATTTTAATTTCTCAAAAAACACCAACTCATACTCTTCAAAAGCTTCAGGATGCATGATTTTTATCAAATCTTTTAGTACCAAATCTGGTCGGTTTGGCGCCAATTCATAATATAAAATACCACCAGTCTTTCCTTTTTTGGTGCTTGAAGAATAGATTTTTTGTCTTTTGAAGGCTTTGAAAAATTTATAATTTGGGTTGGCGTTTTCAATCTCTTTTAAGGAAGTAAACTGTGCCGGTCCGATCCAGAAATCAGCATCTTCAGCTTTCTCTAAAACGGTTTCAAAAGAAAGCGCGAGGCTTCCGGTTTCCTTCGTTTCTTCCCAGAGATATTTTGCTCCGGCGTCTTTTATCAGCAACGATGCCCAGCTTTTTCCGCCTGGTAGATACCATTGGTCTTGAAAAACAGCGCCACTGAAAACCGTCGGATAGGACTTGATCGTCTTGACCAAAGCCAGCGCCTCATTATAGTCTTTTTCAATCTTGTCAAATGCAGCATTTGCCTTGTCATCCAAGTCATACAAGGCACCGAAGAACTTGATCCACTCGGCTTTTCCTAAGGGCGATTGCTCGGTCCAGTCGCCGTTGTACATTACTTTTAAGCCACTTTTCTGCAAGTTTGCATAGTCTTTATTATTGTTGTCAATGCCATAACCTACAATGACATCCGGTTGCAAATCGATCAAAACTTCAGTATTCAGATTTTGGTTCACGCCCACTTCCTTCACTTTTTTAGCGTCAATTAAAGCTCTGGTTTTTTCAGAAGATACGTAACTTGTATTCGGAAAACCGGCGAGCGAATTCTCAACGCCAAGCATTTCTAGCGAAGGAATATGCGTCGTCGAAGTCACAACCACTTTTTTTATCGGTACTTGGATTTGGGTATAATTTTTCAAGCTGTCAGGAACCGAAACGCCTTTTTTATGCAAAACATAGGTAAAAGCTTCCTTGGCATCTGGCCACGGATTTGAAACTTTTAAGATAGAAAAACCGTCATATTTATAGATTTCAAAACCTTTTGCATGACGCACCGCATTTTCAGCTTTGGCCTTTAAATTGCCGTCTGTCGCTGGATTTTCTTTGCAGGAAACTGCAAAAATCAAGAATAAAACGGCCGTATATTTTAAGAAGGATGGTTTCATATAAAAGTTATTGTGAAGACCGCAAAGATAAAAGTTATTGTGCTGTACCGACATTTGGCTTGAAAAATTTTGATTGTATAAATTTCAAAAAACTGCACATTTTTAAAAAAAGCCACCCTGAAAACTGCAGTTGACAGCTTCTTCGGAGTTCGAAGAAGGAATTCATCATGGTTGACAGCTTCTTCGGAATTCCAAGAAGGAATTCACCATCGTTGACAGCTTCTTCGGAGTTCCAAGAAGGAATTCACCATGGTTGACAGCTTCTTCGGAGTTCCAGGATGGAATTCACCATAGTTGACAGCTTCTTCGGAGTTCCAAGAAGGAATTCATCGCGGTTGACAGCTTCATACGAATTATCTAAAATTCATATTTCATAATTTTTAAGCTTCAATTGCTATAAAAAATGCATTTTTATTAAAAATTCAATCTTATCCTTTATATTTGCACCCGAATTAAGGTTGTGATTTTGATTATCGTAAATCACATTAAAAGGGAATTTGGTTCAAAACCAAAGCTGTTCCCGCAACTGTAAGCTACCAAGCTCGCTGTTATCTACAAAACCACTGTTTGAAATTTATGATTTCAGATTTAAAGATTTCGGAATTCCTCCAAAATCAAAAATCTCAAATCTTAGATAAAAATGGGAAGGTAAACAGCAAGACGCAAGCCAGGAGACCTGCCTTTTTTCTTAATCAACATCAGACCTTCGGGAAAAAAGGTTTAGAAATTATGACTTTTAAAAAGCTATTTTTTATTGCTATTTTATTTGCTTGCCAATTTGCTTTGGCACAAAATGACAGCATCCGTTATTTGCAGACCGTGGAAATTTCAGATTATCAGCTGCGCAATTTCTCGACTTCACAGGCCACGCAATCCCTTTCTGATTCAATTATTAAGAAAAACCAAGCGTCGCTGACTTCGTTGCTGAATTATAACACTGTAATTTATTTCAAAGAAAATGGACTGGGCATGGTTTCGTCGCCTTCCTTCAGAGGAACGACTGCACAGCAAACAGCGGTCATCTGGAACGGAATCAATATCAATTCACAGCTTTTAGGCCAGACCGATTTCAACACGATTACCACCAGAGATTTTAAAAATATAACCGTCAGAGCCGGCGGCGGCAGTTCAATTTACGGCAGCAGTGCCATCGGCGGCAGCATTCACCTGAATAATGATTTGAGTTTTAAGAAAGATTTTTCGAATGAAGTGCGATTGAATTATGGCAGTTTTAATACGATTGGCGCCAATTATAAAGTAAATGTTTCTGATGAAAAGTTCAGTTTTCAAGCCAGCATCACCAGAAATAGTTCTGACAATGATTATGATTATGTGAAATCAGAAGGCAAAAATTTAAACGGAGCATATAAAAATACCAGCGTCAACATTGCCGCAGGGTATAAAATCAACGAGAGCAATTATTTAAAATTATACAGCCAGGTTTTTGACGGCGAAAGGCATTTTTCACTTTTATTTCCTTCGGAAGTGAAGACAAAATACCAAGATCTGAACAGCAGAAATCTCTTGGAATGGAACAGTTTCTTTGGCAGATTTATTTCAAAGGTAAAAGTTGGCGCCTTGAAAGAAAGGTACAACTACTTTGGAGATATTGCTTCAGAAAACTACACATTTGGGGAAGTCAAAACGTATCTGGCCAAGTATGACCTGACTTTTGACATCAACAACGCGATGAAGCTGAACGCAATTTTAGACTATACGCAAAATAAGGGCGACGGTTCAGACATTAAAAACGAACAGCGAAATATTGCTTCTGCGAGTCTGCTTTTCAAGCATATTTTGGCAGAACGATTTACCTATGAATTGAGCGTCAGAAAAGAAGCGACCGATAATTATAAGAGTCCGGTTTTGTTTTCTTTGGGTACCAATTTTGCCGTGACTGACTTTTATACGTTGAAATTAAACGGCTCAAAAAACTTCAGGGTTCCGACTTTCAATGACTTGTATTGGCAGCCTGGCGGAAATGAAAACCTGAAACCAGAATCTTCGTACCAAGCAGAATTGGGCAATGATTTTCACTTTAAGAATTTCAAAATTTCATTGACCGGTTATTATATTGATATCGACGACATGCTTCGCTGGGTTCCGACGGGCTCTTTTTGGTCGCCTATGAACACGCACAAAGTCAGAACTTATGGCGGCGAAGCGCTTTTGAATTTCAATAAAAGCTTTGGCAACCATCATATCGAATTAAACGGAACCTATGCTTACACCGTTTCTGAAGACATGGAAACCAAGAGGCAATTAATTTATGTGCCTTATCACAAAGCCACGTCTTCACTAGGATATTCATGGAAAAGGCTGTCTGCAAATTATCAGTTTTTATACAATGGTGAGGTTTTTACCAGATCAGACAACAACTCAAGATACAACGTTGATGCTTATCTGGTAAGCAATGCGTCGCTTGATTATGACTTTGGAAAAAAGAATTCTTACACGCTTGGCTTTCAAGTTTTAAATCTGTACAACGAAGATTATGTGAGCGTCGAAAGCCGATTCTTACCGGGAAGAAATTACAATCTATACTTAACCTTAAATTTTTAATCTATGAAAAAATTGAACAGAATTATTGCTTTGGCAACAGTTGCAGGTTCGTTATTTTTTGCGTCGTGCAGCAGCGATGACAACGCAACCTCCGATATTTCATTAGGACAATATGAAGACGGCGTTTTTGTCTTGAACGAAGGAAACACGGCACCATCGAGCGCTTCGATTTCTTTTATCAGTGATAACGGAGCAGTGGAAAACGACGTATTTTCAAATGTAAATCCTGATCAGGGAAGCATGGGAAGTTTTCTTCAAAGCATATTTTTTGATGACACGAGAGCATTTATCATTTCTGGCCAAGCCAATAAAATGACGGTTGTGGATCGCTATACTTTTAAATTTATCGCGACTGTTGACACTAATTTCACGAATCCGAGATATGGAACTGTGGCCAACGGAAAAGCGTATGTGACCAATGCAGGTTCAGACTGGAGCTTAGGGACGGATGATTTTTTAACTGTAATTGACCTTTCAAATTACGCAACAAGCAAAATTGCGGTGGGAAACTTCGCGGAAAGAATTTTGGAAGAAAACGGAAAAGTATATGTTTTAAACGGCTACTATGAAGCCGGAACTGCTATTTCTGTTATCAATCCTGCGACAAATTCCATTGAAAAAACAATTGAGCTTGGCTTCTCGCCTAACTCTTTTGAAGAAGAAAACGGAACTATATATGTTATCGGTTCTGGAAAATTAGCAAAAATAAATACGGCAACAAATACTTTAGAAGGAACTGCGGTGCCAATTACTGAAGGCTCAAAAAACATCGCTGTGGAAGGCGGAAAAATTTATTATACAGTTGCAAATGCTGTTTATGCAATGAATTTAAATGCGACAGCTGCGCCAGCTTCTGCCCTATTTTCATACAATTCAACTTCAGTATATGGCGTGATGTATGGCTTTGCAGTGAATGACGATACGATTTATATTTCTGACGCCGGGGATTTTTCTTCAAATACCAATGTCTATTTATATTCTTTAAACGGCCAGCTTTTGAGAACGATTGCAACAGGCGTGGCACCAAACGGATTCTACTTTAACTAAATATCTTTCAAATTAAATTTTAATGAAAAAAAATTACAGCCTTTTCACGATTTTCTTAAGCCTTGCGCTTTACATTTCCAGCTTTACGGCTTTTGCCCAAGCCACTTTTACCAACGGAGTTTTTGTACTTAACGAAGGCGGTTTTGGTTTAAACAATGCCTCAGTTTCGTTCATCTCACAAGACGGAACGCTTCAAAACAACATCTTTGCGACGGTGAATCCAACGCAGGGTTCGCTTGGAGATACGGCGCAATCCATTGCCATTAACGGTGACTTTTTATACGTAGTCAATAACGGTTCTGAAGATATAAAAGTAGTAAATGCTACTACTTTTCAATATGTTACGACAATTACAGACGGCGTGGCTTACCCAAGATATATCGCTTTTTATGACGGAAAAGCTTATGTCACCAATTGGGGAAATGGAGGTCCGAATGATCATTATGTGGCTGTTTATAATTTGGCTGATAACACTTTAATCACTACAATCGCAACAGGTCCTGGAATCGAGCGCATTTCAGAAATCAACGGAAAATTATATGTTGCGCACCAAGGCGGTTTTGGTTTCGGAAATTCAATTTCTATTATTAATCCAACGACAAATACCGTTACTGCTACAATCAACGTCGCTGACGTTCCAAATTCGATGGTCGTGAAAGATGATTTTCTGTATGTTCTTTGTGGGGGCATTCCTTCTTGGGCTCAGACACCTTATTCTGAAACTTTCGGCGCTTTGCTTAAAATTAATGTAACGACCAATATGGTTGTGAGCCAGATTGACCTTCCGAACATGCACCCTTCGAACTTGAAAATTGACGGCAATGATTTGTATTATTCTGTTGATTCACATATTTATAAAACTACCGTTGGAACGACGACTTTGCCACCAACGCCAATAATTGACCTAGAGCCACAAGGCGTTTATGGAATTTATGGATTGGATATTATTGACAGCAAGATTTATGTTGGCGACGCTTTAGGATACATTACTGACGGAAAAACATACGTTTATGCCACACCAAGTGTGACTCCTGCAGCTTACACGGTTGGATTTCTGCCAAATGCTTTCGTCAAATCAAAAACAGCACCTTTGAGCACTGGAGATTTTACGAAAAAAGCAATTTCGATTTACCCAAATCCTGCTAGTGACGTTTTCTTTTTGAGTACGGATGAAAATGCTAAAATTAATCTTTACGACATTTCAGGAAGATTGGTAAACACACAAAATTATACTTCAAAAGGAGTTGACGTTTCTTCACTAAACGCAGGAATTTACTTGGCAGAAATCATCATCGACGAAACAAGAGAAGTGCAAAAAATCATCATCAAATAAGTCATGAAAGCCCTATTATCTATCTTATTTTTAAGCACGACGGCAATTTCTGTTGCGCAGACTTATCCGCCAGACGCCGGCCAGCCTGGTTCAACAGCAGTTTTGCCAACTGATCCGAGCATTGTGGCTTGGGCAAATGGAGCAACTGTGGAAAGAGGCTACATAAATATTTCAAATCCTTCGTTGATGGCAAGCGGAAGCAATTTCGCTTCGTATGGAGTTACAGAAAACGCAATCGGTCCCGCTGACGGATCTCTTGTAAGTCTTGGCGACCACGGAAGCGCGGTTTTGACTTTTGCAGTGCCAATCACAAACGGGCCCGGTTTTGACTTGGTTGTTTTTGAAAACGGAGGTCCGTTTTTCATGGAGCTTGCCTTTGTGGAAGCGAGTTCTGACGGCGTGAATTTTTTCAGGTTTCCAGCGCACAGCTTGACGCAGAATACTACGCAAATGGGAGGTTTTGGAACACCGCAGGCTGTCAATTTGAATAACTTGGCCGGAAAATATGGAGGCAACGGAACGCCTTTTGACTTGAGCGATATTCCTACTAATCCTTTATTGAACAAAGAAAATATTACGCATATCAAAATCATTGACGTAGTCGGAAATATTGATCCGCAGTATGCGACTTTTGACAGTTTCGGAAATATTGTAAACGAATCTTGGCCGACTCCTTTTAATTCTTGCGGTTTTGATTTAGATGCCGTTGGCGTTATCAACCAAAGCGTTTTAGGCGTAAGCGATTTCGAAAAATCAAATGTTTTTTTATACCCAAATCCGGCGAGCGAGAAAATATTCATCCGTTCAAAAGCAACTGCAGACGTTGTGATTTATGACCTATCGGGAAGATTGGTCGCTTCGCAAAAAAGCGTCGGCGCAAACGGAATGGACATTTCAAATTTGACAAAAGGAATTTATATAGCGCAAATCACATCTGCAGAAAAAACAACTTCACTGCGATTGGTCATTAAATAAATTGCAATTACATAAAAAAAGCCGTCTGAAATTCAGGCGGCTTTTTTGTTGCTATATTTTTCTGAAGATTACTCTTCCTCTTTGTCAAATTCAATATTCACATGGATTTTTATCTCTTCGCCCACGACAAGATTTCCTGTTTCGTTGACGTCTTCTGCGGCTATGCCAAAATCTCTTCGGTTTAATCTACCCGTAATTTCAAAACCGGCTTTCATTTTCCCAAAACCATCTTTGGCCTGTCCACCGAATTCAGCATCCAAGACAACTTCTTTTGAAACACCTTTTACGGTAATATTTCCTGTCAATTTATAATTATCACCCTCAATTTTCTTCAAACTCGTAGATTCAAACTTAATCTCCGGAAAATTATCGGCGTCTAGAAAATCCTTTGACTTGATATGTTCGTCGCGTTCGATATTATTGGTGTCAAAGCTATAAACATCCAAATAAACAGTAATTGTTGCCGTTTCAAAATCATCATTTTTGGTCGTCATATTTCCGTTAAAAATCTTGAAAGAACCAGAAACATGCGAAATCAAAAGATGGCGGATTTTGAAGTCAATATTCGAATGATCGGGGTCAATTGACCAATGGGTTGTAAACATAGTTTTTTGGTTTAATTAAATAATCGCTTCTAGTAAATTTACAAAAACTCACTTTTTAATGGCTGAAAGCCAGCGTGAATTGTTTGTTAAATTTAAACTCTGTGATAGTCACCTTTCCAGTTTTGAATACTTTTTTTAATTTCTGTTCCTGAAAGTTTTTCTGAAATTGCCCTTTTTACCAAAGCCGGAAGTTCTTCATCAGGTGCAAAACGCAGGGCAAAAAACTGGCCGTCAGAAAGGTTATCCTCAAGCAATTCTAGCCTTTCATTTGTCAGCGTAAAATAACGGTAGCGCAGTTCAATTCTTACAATTCTATTTTGAAGCGTAAGTGCGTAATGCTGGCGAAGCATAAATGCAACCCAAATAACCACAACAATTAAGAGGCTGATAAAAATCCAAACTGTGCGAAGACTTTCATCAGAAATGGTGAAATAAATACTTGCCCCAAGTAAAATCAGCATTATCGGATAAAACACAAAATGGTGCGGTGGATAATAACGAATGTGATTTTTATAGTTTTGTACTTCCATCAGACTGAATATTTTAAAGTTTATCTTTTAAATTTAGTCTGATTTTTTCAATGTCGCAAGCTAAAAATTTAATTTCTCACAAATATTCCTGAAGCAAATGCCGTCTGCTCTTCATGAATCTGAAAGTTTTCTGCAGGCTGGCAAAACTTAATTCGGTTATCAGCATGATTGTTTTCGTCAAAAGTAAGAATATATTTTCTTGACCTAAATAATCCGTGGACGATCAAAACTCTTCGCTCTACGAAATTGATTTTTGGTATTGTAAATTCTCTTCGGTCAGTATTGACTTTTTCAAATTCATACCAAAGTGCATTTCTGAATCTGAATTTGATCAGTGTTGCACGATTCACCTGCCTGTTTGAAAAACTCGCATGAATCATTGTGATTTTTTTATCTGACCTAAATGCAATTTTTAGGCTTTTTAAAAGTACTGCAACTAAAAACCGGAAACTTGTTCCTGATTTTTTGATTTCCCGAATTGATTTAATACCTGGCATAGCGACCTGATTTTTTTATACAATAGTATGGTTAATGCGAATATTTACGAAACAAAGCCGATTAAAGTTCAAAATAATAGTTGAAACACAACTCTTTAACAGTTTACGAATTAAAAATCTTACACTATTTTATCATTTTTATATTACTAAAATGTTTTAAAAATGCCCGTCTTCAGGGACAAATAATGATTATATTTACTTTTTTAATTCAGAAAATGAACGAACAGATAATCACAGCAATAAGTCTTATTATCGCACTTGGAATTGGTGTTTTAATAGGCAAAATACTAAATTCTTATCACTTAAAATCGCAAATAGCGATTTTAACAGAAAAAATTAACGGTTGTTTATCCCAAATCGTACAATTTGAGAACCAAAACCAGAAAGACCGTCATCTTTTTGAAAACCAACTTCAACACTTGATTTCAGAAAGAGAAAATTTGAGAACTGAAAAAGAAGTATTAGCCATTCAGCTTTCAAAAAAGGAAGCCGATTTCGAGAATCTTTGGGAACGGAACAAGGAGCAAAAGCAGGAAGTCGAAAAATTGCAGGAGAAATTTACAAAGGAATTTGAAAATCTCGCCAATAAAATATTGGAAGAAAAGTCATCTAAATTTACCGAGCAAAATCGGGAAAACATGAAAAATATTCTTTCGCCATTGCAAGATAAGATCCATTTATTTGAAAAAAAGGTGGAAGATACACACAAAGAGAGCATTGATTATCATGCTGCTTTGCGCCAGCAAATTCTCGGACTGCGAGAAATGAACGAACAAATGAGCAAGGAAACGCTGAACCTGACCAAAGCGTTAAAAGGCGACAGCAAAATGCAGGGAAACTGGGGCGAATTAATCCTAGAAAGAGTTCTTGAAAAATCTGGCCTCGAAAAAGGACGCGAATATGAAGTACAGCAAAGCTTCAGTAATGAAGAAGGTTCGCGCGTTTTTCCTGATGTGGTGATCAATCTTCCTGATGGAAAAAAAATGATTGTGGATTCAAAGGTTTCTTTGGTCGCTTATGAAAAACATATTAATGAAGAAGATGACGCTTTGCGAATTGTTTTTTTAAAAGAACATGTAAATTCCATACGACGCCATGTAGAACAGCTCGGCGCGAAAAACTACCATGATTTGTACCAAATTGAAAGTCCTGATTTTGTGTTGCTGTTTATTCCGATGGAACCTGCTTTTGCAATTGCTTTGAACGAAGATGCAACTTTATACAACAAAGCCTTTGAAAAAAATATCGTTATTGTGACGCCGTCCACGCTTTTGGCTACTTTGCGAACCATTGATAGCATGTGGAGCAATCAGAAACAGCAAGAAAATGCTTTTGAAATTGCAAGACAGGCTGGCGCTTTGTATGACAAATTCGAAGGTTTTGTAAATGACCTTGTGAAAATCGGCAAAAAAATGGACGAAGCAAAAACAGAATACCAGGGCGCAATGAACAAACTTTTTGACGGCAAGGGAAATTTAATTTCAAGTGTGGAAAAACTCAAAAAAATGGGCGCCAAAGCAAAGAAATCATTACCGGAAAATATTTTAAAACGCGCCGAAAACGAAGAAAACGAATTTTAATTAAATTAGAAAAAATAGAAGCATGGAATTTAAAACTGTAAAATCTTCAAAAATCAGCATCTCAGAATTGATGCTTCCTTCCCACTCTAATTTTAGCGGCAAGATTCACGGAGGCTATCTTTTGTCTTTGATGGATCAGATTGCCTTTGCCTGCGGTTCAAAATTTTCAGGTTCGTATTGTGTGACCGCTTCTGTGGACACGGTAGATTTTTTAAATCCGATTGAAATTGGTGAATTGGTCACTTTAAAAGCTTCGGTAAATTATGTCGGGAATAGCTCGATGGTCATTGGAATCAAAGTGACTTCTGAAAATATCCAAACCGGCAAAGTAAAACATTGCAATTCTTCTTATTTCACGATGGTGGCTAAAGATAATGAAGGAAAAAATGTCACCGTTCCAAGACTTTCTCTAACAAATTCAGAAGAAATAAGACGTTTTTGCGAAGCCTTGCGACGCATCGATTTAAAAAAACAGCACAAAGAATTGGAAGAAAAATTTGATTATATGTCAGAAGAATCTTTGAAGAAAATTGAAAGCATGAATATCAGAATACACTTATAACTATTTTATAATTTTAACACATAAAATTTACTATAAAACAATTTTATTTTAGGTTTTATCATATATTTACGAACAATTTTCCTAAATTTTTGATAACAACCTATGAAACAAAACTACTTTTACAGTAAATGCTTGCTGTTACTGCTATTTTTAACCCTCGTTTCCTGTGGCACAGATGACTCAAATAATTATGTTGCAGTGCCAGTTGACCCAGAACCTCCAATTGCAGTTTCACCAGTTGAGGTAGATCTCACGAAAATTCCTTATGCAAAGCTTTCAGAATATAAATTTTTTGACGGCGACATGAAGAACCAAACTCCTTCACTTGATGTAATTCCTTATGAGCCTGCGAGTTCTCTTTTTACTGATTATGCTCACAAAAAAAGATTCGTTTGGCTTCCAAAAGGCACTCAGGCAACTTATAACGGCGATGACAATGTTTATGAATTTCCTGTTGGAACTGCATTGGTAAAGACTTTTTATTACGAAAATGCTGCTCCGAATAATACCCAAAAAATTATCGAAACCAGATTACTTATCAGAAAAGCTGATAATTGGCAAGCTTATACTTATATCTGGAATGAAGATCAAACTGAAGCCATACTTGATGTTAATAATGACGGCGATTTTGTTCCTGTAACTTTTACAGAAAATGGCATCACGAAATCTACTAATTATCATATCCCTTCAAATCTTGATTGCTACACTTGCCATAAATTAAATCCTACCAACGAACCAAATGGGTTGAAAATGATTCCTATTGGTCCGAAACCGCAAAATCTTAATACCGATTACATTTATTCTGGAACTTCTCAAAATCAAATTGCAAAGTGGAAAAGCTTGGGAATTATTCCCGATAACTCTCCAATTGCTGGCCGTTCCACAGTTGACTGGCGTGATACAAGCAAATCTTTAGAACTTCGAGCTCGATCTTACATTGACATTAATTGCGCGCACTGCCACAGAACTGGAGGCCATTGCGATTACACTAATATCAGACTAAATTTCAGCAATACAGATATGGCAACAGTTGGCTTGTGCATGACACCGTTATTTCAAGTACAAGACGGCCCTTTTGTTATAAATGCCGGAAATGCAGAAAATTCAGAAATGGTCATCAGATTAAGCTCTGATTCACCAAGTTTGATGATGCCAATTATAGGAAGATCTTTAGTTCATGAAGAAGGAGTTCAATTAATTAAAGATTGGATCAATGCGATGCCTCCAAATTGTCGCTAATAAACTTAACCAATAAACCATCAAATCATGAAAAAAATTACTCTTGCTTTTGCGTTATTGACATTGCAGGTTTCGCTAGCGCAGAACAGCTGTGCGACTGCGTCTACCATTAATTATACAAGTCTTCTTGCACAGATTAACCCGTCGGGCCAACTGCCTCCCACTGTTTGTAGTGGAACGGCCGCCGCAACTCCAGCGAGGTGGTATAAGTATACACCTACTGAAAATGTTGTAGTGACACTGACTTCAGATATAGAATCAAATGCAAATAGAGATTCGCGAATTTCTGTTTTTACCGGAAACTGCAATAATTTGGTTTGTTATGCCAGCGATGACAATTCAGGAAATCTCGGATCCGGATTATTGTCAAAGGTGAGCTTTGAAGTTATGCCCGGCACTACCTATTATTTTGCAATTGAGAGTTTATCAGCAGATACAGGCATTTACTTCCAACTTTACAAAGAGCGCTATCCGGCGACACCTGTTATTTTTACTTCGCAACAAACAGCCAACACTTCATCAGTATGTTGTGTTGTGGATATGAATGGTGATTATCTTGACGATATCGTTTACACACAAAATAATACAATGGTTGTCATGTCCCAAAATGCTGACGGAATATTTACGCCAAATTATGTTTCACTTCCAAATTTAGCGACAACGCCAGGATGGAGTATTGCTGCGGGAGATTTTGACAGAAATGGATATAACGACCTTGTTTTTGGCGGCGGAAGCAGACTGAGTGTAATCAGAGCAAATAATGACGGAATTACTTATACTGAAATCAAGTACCCACAGTCAATTTTTACACAGCGAACAAATTTTATTGACATTAATAACGATGGAAATCTAGATTTGTTTGCCTGTCACGATGTGGCGCAGAGCCATGCCTACAGAAATGATGGAAATGGAAATCTGATTTTTGATATTTCTCTTTTTCCAACGCTTGCCGTAGGCGGAAATTATGCTTCGATTTGGACAGATTATGACAATGATGGCGACCAAGATATGTATTTGGCAAAATGCCGTGGTGGTGCTCCAGCAGGCGATCAACAACGAATTAATTTGCTTTATAGAAATAATGGGGACGGCACTTTCACAGAAGCTGGTTCAATGGCTGGCGTGAATGACGGCGCGCAATCTTGGTCAACAGCAGTTGAAGATTTTGACAATGACGGCGATATGGATTTTCTGCTTTCTAATATTTCTGACAACAACAGATTCTACAGAAATAATGGAAACGGAACTTTTACAGATGTGTATGCTTCCACAGGAATTGCGACTCAAGTTGGATCTTGGGAAGTTCAAACTGCAGATTTTAATAATGACGGTTTTGTAGATTTTTTATGGGAAAATGGAAAGCAACTCTATTTGAATAATGGAAATCTTACCTTCACAGGATATAATTTGATTTTTACAGAAGGCGCGATTGGCGATTTGAACAATGACGGTTTCCTAGATGTTCAGAACCAGAATAAAATTTATTTCAATACGCCAAACGGAAACAATTGGGTAAAAATAAACTTGCAAGGAAATGACAGCAACAGAAATGGAATTGGCGCCAGAGTTGAAATTTATGGAGTTTGGGGAAAACAAATTCGCGATATAAGAAGTGGCACTGGTTTTGCGCACCAAAGCAGTTTGAATGCACATTTTGGAATCGGGCAAGCTACCACCATCGATAGAATTATAATTAAATGGCCTTCAGGAACAGTTGATGTTGTAGAAAATCCTGATATCAATCAATCCGTTTTTGTAGAAGAAGGCACGAGATTGAGTGTTTCTGAAAATCAAAACTCAATGTTTAGTTTGTATCCAAATCCGGCAAAAGAAAAGCTTCATTTTACATTAAAACAAGTACAGGAAATTGTGGAAGCAAAAATTTTCGACTTAAATGGAAAACAAGTTGCACAGCCAAAATATGAGAACAATACGATAGAAGTACAAAATCTTGCTTCAGGAAATTATATCCTAGTTTTAAAAAATGCTGACGGCAATAAATCATCTCAAAAATTTATCAAAAAATAAATCCCCAAAATGGATGTCTTCGCAGGCATCCATTTTTATTTCAATCCTCAAAACAACTTAGAACTTATGAAAAAAATAGCCCTGTTATTTATTCTTGCCAGTTTTCAATTTTCAAATGCGCAAAGTTCTTGTGCAACGGCCTTGCCCATAACATCTGAATTATTCTTTGTAGATATGATTACCGGACAAGCGCCGCCTACATTTTGTACAACTTCAGGTGGTGCCAATAATGCAAATTGGTACACTTTCACATCGCCGACAAATATTAATGTGACCCTTACAACAGATTTAGAAGCCAATAACGGAAAAGATACTCGTTTTAATATATATACTGGAACTTGTAGCAACCTGACTTGTTATGCTGGTGATGATGATAGCGGTTCCATCGGCACAGGTTACCTTTCTTATGCGCAATTTATTGCTTATGCAGGAGTAACTTATTACATCGCTTTTGACAATAAATGGTCTTCAGCTTATTTTCAAGCGCAGTTAATCCAGACTCCGTTTGTGGAACCTCCGGTAAATTTTGTAGCGCAAACTATTGCAACAACATGCGATATTTGTAGTGCTGCAGATTTAAATGGCGATTATCTTGACGATATTGTTACCGTTCAGTCGAATCAAATGACGGTTTTAAAACAGCTTCCTGCTGGCGGATTCAGCACATCAGTTTATGCACTACCGACTCTTGCGACAGCACCAGGATGGAGCATTGCTGCGGGAGATTTTGACAAAAATGGCTTTAACGACTTGGTTTTTGGTGGTGGAAGCAGATTGACAATTATAAAGGCAAATACTGGTGGCACTGGTTTTACCGAAGTGAAATATCCGCAGTCAATTTTTACGCAGCGAACAAATTTCATTGACATCAATAATGACGGACACCTAGATTTATTTGCCTGTCATGATGTGGCGCAAAGTCATGCTTATAGAAATGATCGCAATGGAAATCTGATCTTTGATATTTCTTTCTTTCCAACGCTTGCCGTAGGCGGGAATTATGCTTCCATCTGGACAGATTATGACAACGATGGCGACCAAGACATGTACTTGGCAAAATGCCGCGGTGGCGCGCCTGTTGGAGATCCGCAGCGAATCAATTTGCTTTACAGAAATAATGGAAACGGAACTTTTACAGAGGTGGGAGCAATTGCCGGAGTCAATGATGGCGCGCAATCTTGGTCAACTGCCATTGAAGATTTTGACAATGACGGCGATATGGATTTTCTGCTTTCTAATATTTCTGACACCAATAAATTTTAT